>Ga0209099_1001637_pt1 | contig 21819 bp, 8 predicted proteins | sample AD_JPNHW2_MetaG_FD_184430 | JGI IMG/M metagenome (GOLD analysis project Ga0209099, IMG submission 184430) | Active sludge microbial communities of municipal wastewater-treating anaerobic digesters from Japan - AD_JPNHW2_MetaG (SPAdes) (version 2) | ecosystem: Engineered > Bioreactor > Anaerobic >... | reverse complement strand
TCGCCGGGAAAACCAAACGCCTCGAAGGCGAAATTGCATCAAAGCAGAAAGCTTTTGAAAAAGATGCATCTTATTTCCAGGAACAGGTTCAGAAAAAAGCCCTCTCCGATCAAAGCGCCCAGGAAATATATGCTCAACTGCAACAAAACCAGCAGAGTATAATTGATCTCCGCGACAAATATGCCATGGAACTTCAGCAAAACCAGGTCGACATGAATGTTGTTGTCCTAGATTCAGTGATGAACTTCCTGAAAAGGTATAACGATAAGTACAAATTCGACTACATACTCGGGTTTACCAAAGGCGGAAACATACTGTATGCCAACGATACGCTCGACATTACAAACGATGTGATCAAGGAGCTTAACAACCAGTATCGTATAGCAAAACCGGCCAAATAAAGGAACTGCAAGCAAAGTGATCTCTCTGAATATAAGGATTTTCCGGGTACTCTTGCCCTTGATTTTTCTCCTGCAGGCATGTGATGAGGATGGTGGAATTTTTTCTTCCCGGCCTGATGGTGTATTGTCGAAGAAGGAGATGATCAGTATAATGGTTGACATTCACCTGGAGGAAGCCAGCCTGCGGTCGGGGAATCAGCAATTGGTAAAAGAGGATTTGCGAAATTATTCACGTACCCAGTACCTGAAAGTATTTGCCAACCATAATGTGAAGCCTGAAGATTTCAGGAAAAGCCTGGATTATTATCTGTTACGGGTTAACGACCTGGATGATATATACACCGGTGTGATCAACCGGCTTACTGAGATGCAAAGCGAGCTTCAGGGTAACGAAAACAAAACTCCTGAAAAGAAAATTACTCCGGGCCAGTATCAGAAACCGGAGGATAAGAACGTGCTGAAAACACCTTCAGGAAAGTAAAGTCAGGCTGGTAATTTCATCAGAGCTTAGTTGCAACAGCCGTATACTGCTCAAGATCGCCGCCCACGATGATCGAATAAGTCCAGTTCATGGTTTCGGTGCCATCAAGTTTGCCTGAACCTTCAACCACCCATCCGTTTGACAACGTCTGCTCCGTAACAACAATCTGGCTTGATGTTGTTATGCCTACTGACTGAATATCAGATGTTCCGGGGTTTCCGAAATTCTTAAGAATCACCTGGCTGCTGTTATCAGGATCTTTGGTGATGGTAACAACATAGCTAAGCGAACGGGTGCTTTTCACTGAGTTTTCGATGAACTGCCATGTGCCGGTCATCTTGTCGCGTGGATCACCGGTGTCATCAGGATTATCAATGTCTTCGCACGATACGGCGAAGAGCATGGCTGCTGAAAATATCAGGAAAAGGTATAGATTGATGGCTTTCATTGGGTGATTTTTTTACAACGACTTGACAATATGTGTGATGGGCTGATCTGAATTCTTTTTACGATCGTCAGTTCCCTGTACAAATTACTATGGAAGCTGATCCAACTATCATGCCATTTCTCTTCATTATGATACGGTAAAAGCCTCCGGGCAAACCGGTGGCTGCGATCAGCAATGGTTGACCGGCAACTGTTGCAATTGCCTGATGATGAAGGGTTTGTCCCATCACACTCATCATAATCAGCTCACCTTCGAAATTTGATGATGTTTCAATTGTAAAAAAGCCTGTTGCAGGATTTGGAAAAACATTGGTAATGAGGTTATCAGCCAACCTCTTACGGCTCTCCCCTAACATGGTATTACAAGGCATTTGTTGAACTCCGTGAATAGCCAGAACACTATCAATGTGCTGATGCGTAGGCGGCCAGATGTATTGTTCTGAAATGAGTCCGCCAGGCTCAATGAGAATGAGCGTAGGATATGAGATAACCTGGTAATCGGCAACCACATGATTTCCATTCCCTTCGAGCCCGCTCACTTTCGGATAACGGGCGCCATATGTTTCACCAAACTCGATCACCTGCTGGTTATTGGCCCCCCAGTTAATTCCGAGGAAAACAATATCGCCATGGTTGCAGCCATAATCTTCATAAGCGGCATTAATTTCGGGCGCATATGTGATACAGGGGCCGCAGGTGATGGTGAAAAATTCGACAAGAACACTTTTCCCCTGGCTGAGGTATTCATCGAGCCGGTGTGTCACCCCATCAACATCTTTGACGGTGAAATTCACCGCCGTATCAAGGGTGGTTTGTGCTCCTGCAAATGCTGACAAAGCGAGAAATGCGATAATTAATATCTTCTTTTTCAATCTGGTGAGAAGTTTTCCTTTGAACGAATTTGTTTAAACACCTTCGGTAAGTTCTTTTACAATGGCATCAGCCAGGCGGCTGGCGCCAATGCGGAAAAGGCTGCTATTTAACCATTCATCGCCTAATTTGTTGTGAACCAGGGCGTAATATATCAGCGCCTGATCAGGTAAAGAAATACCTCCCGCAGGCTTGATTCCAACCTTGAGCCCTGATGATTTGTAGTGAGCAGCAATCACATCCAGCATAACTGCCATGGCTTCGGGTGTAGCAGCGGGCTGAATTTTGCCGGTACTTGTTTTGATGAAATCGGCGCCACCGGCAATTGCCAGTTCTGAAGCTTTGCAAACATTCTCTGAAGAAGCCAATTCGCCGGTTTCCAGAATGACTTTCAGGTGCGCAATGCCACAGGCTTTTTTCATTTCAGCCACTTCGTTCCTGATCGTATTATAATCACCAGCTAAAAAAGTACCTCTCGAAATCACCATGTCAATTTCATCAGCGCCTTCTGCTACAGCATATTCAACTTCGGCGACCTTAAGGTGGATTGGCAGTTGTCCTGAAGGAAAAGCGCCGGCAACTGCTGCTGTTTTAATCCCCGATCCTTTCAACCTTTCAGAAACCAAACCTGCAAATGGCGGATAAACACAGACGGCCGCGGGTGATGGCAGATTCAATGCTTTAAAACTGAGTGCCTTATCGCAGAGGGCATTCACACGTTGCTGGTTATCAATACCTTCGAGTGTAGTAAGATCCAGGAAACCAAGTATTCTGCCTAGCGCTTTGCGGCGTGCTTCCCCGGTTTTAAAAGGCGTTGTCAGTTCTTCGAAATAATTGTCCATGGCAAGTAATCAAAAAATTTTTGTGAAGTATTTGCATCAGATTTTACAAAATTACCTATTTCGGACTGATTGACTTACCGATGATGAAAATTAAGGATTCAAAACATGACTTAAGATCAATCTGAGGGCATAATTTTCCATTTCACGGATGCGAAAAATGAACCTGTACAATTTTTCGTACTAAAAGTATTACCTATCAGTCAGCAAGCTATTAATAGATAAGAATTTATAGGTATTCGGAGACTGGACACTTTACGAAAACCGGTTTTGAGAACTAATCGCAGGGACTATGAGATCACTTGTACACTTTACATCGCCTTTTGGTTATTGCCGGGATTCGGCCAATTTGCAACTTCAGGCAGAAAGGAATACTAAGAGTAAAAACTTCATTACAAAGTTTGTCACTTTGCCAGGAAAATTATTGATTGCCAGACTATTGCTCATTGTTACTCTGGTCTTTCAATCGCTTCTGGTATCAGCAGAAGGAACCCGCCAGCTTGAACCTATTGTTGGTCCGGGAACACAATATTGCAAGTTATATTTTGATAATGATCTCACCCAGTTTCGTGTCCCTTTTGCACAGTTAGGATGTTCATCCGACTACCGCCTGTATTTTTTCATTGACAATCCGGGTACCGAAGTAGTCTATTTCGGTTTTGGTTCAGCAATAAATTATGGAAATGCCGTACTCAACGATCTGCAGTTCCAGATAAAGGATCCTAATAACAACGTTGTGCCTGGCTTTGCCATGACAGCGCTGCCAACCGCCGGAGCAGGTTATATTGCCACAAATCCACAGGCACAGGCCGGACCAAACATAGGTGGAACAGTACCAGCAGGGTATACACCTCTCTCATTCACGCCAACCATTGCAGGTAATTACTATATCGAGTTTTCGAAGAACAATTTACCCATAGACATTGACGGGCGGGCGTTACGCTATTTTGACCTCACTGTGGCCAGCGGCACTACTCCCATTGACGGACGCTTATGGAGTAAAGCCTGGCAGATGAGTTCTTCAACCACCTCGGCAGCAGCCGGGGGAAAAAGCTATGCTTCATTTTACTCTTTCACAACCGACAGCATTGTGACCCGTTTTAACTGCAACGGCTTTGCCGGTGGCGTTTTCACCGTTTACTGTAACCAGTATGGAACTGCCAACACCGGAACCTGGAATATCGATCGCAGGTCAATCATGGGAAACGGCACGGTAATTCCACAATATAAACTTTTCCTGAACGATCCTGACACAAATGTGTATAAATCAGGTGTCCTGGGACGAATTTGTGATGTTGTCTCGCAGCCATACTGTGATGGCACAACAGATATCCTTGTAAAGGTAACCCGGCCGGGCACCATGACGGTGATTATAGATGTATTACCGGCAGGAACAGGGCCGGAAGATGTAACCATAACACAGCCCGTTATTGGAAACGACAGTTGCAATGTGTGGGATACGATTCACTGGAATGGTATAAACGGATTAGGCGGTATTGTCCAGAACGGCGCCGTTTACAATATGAATATTACCTACCTTAACGGTTTGACCAACTTACCTTTGTATGATGTTGAAGACAACCGTTTTGGAATAAAAGTTGACCTTATCAGGCCTTCGATTTCAGGCCCTTCAATTCTACCGATCTATTGGGATGATATCAATGTGGGAGGTTCAACCAATCTTACAGGGTGTATGTATCCCACCGGCGGCACAGTAACAGGATGCCATCCATGGCGATACACGGGGTCACAGGATACGCTTACACATAATTCGTGGTGGTATTACCTTAAAAATGGTCCTGCCGGCTTAATGGTAGCCATTCATCGCACTCCGCCTGCTGCACCTGTACCATCAGGGCCATCGCAGGTATGCCAGGGACAAACAAGTGTGACCTATTCAATCCCTGCACAGCTTTCAACTGACCGTTACATTTGGTACCTGCCCGACGGCACAGTTGACACAACTTTAGTCCCATCTGTAACCTTTGACATTGATTCAACAGCGACTTCGGGAACCATAGCTGTTGTACTCTATAATGCAAATTGCGGCAGCGGAACTGCATCCGCCCCTCTTAATATAACGGTAACAGTGACACCGGTTCCTTCACCGCTTATTATCAGGCCCTGTCCGTTTAAAACCGGCGACCTCACCTCAGTTCAGCCTGCAGCACAACCCGGAACCACACTCACCTGGTACACTTCAGCGACCAGCCCATCGCCTGCAACGCTGGTACCCAGCCCAACCTCTGCTCCCGCAGGTGTTTACTACCTGTTTGCTATCAATAACACCACAGGTTGTTTCAGCCCTGCTTCACTGGCTGTACATATATTATGTGACACTTGTGCACCGATTGCTGTTAACGATACCATTTATACTTCAAATACTACTCCAGGCATCATCAATGTTATACTCAATGATCAGCCTGGAGATTTTATCATCAATCCTGCTACTGTGGATTTAAATCCTGCATTAGCCGGCCTTCAGCAAACGCTTACTCTTCCCGGTATCGGCACATTATCAGTAAATGCCTCGGGAGTACTTACTTTTATTCCCAATGTTGCATTCATTGGAACGGTTTCGGTGCCTTATACAATTATGGATATGCTGTCGAACCTGTCGAACCAGGCAAACATTGTTATTACTGTCGGCCCTGATGGTGTTGCTGTTCCTGCTTACCAGATCATCTGCTCCGGCGATACTGCCATTATTCATCTGAGTTCGAGTGTTCCTGGTGCAACATTTACATGGACTGTCACCGGCCCTGCATCTGTTTCGGGCCAGGCACCGGGTTCAGGTAACCTGATATCACAGGTACTTGTGAATTCAAGTATGGCAAACCACATTATTACATACTGGATAACTCCATGGTACGGCGGGATTGCAGGACCGGTAGTTTCAGCCCAGGTTGAAGTTACACCGCCGGTTACACTTACCAATCCTTCGCTTGCATCAATTATTTGCTCAGGCAGCAATACCAATATAACTCTCACTACTTCACCCGTTGCTGCCACTGTTAACTGGAATGCCACAAATACAGGTAATGTTTCAGGAATCATCCCGACATCAGGAACGAGTAAAAACATTAACCAAACCCTTGTCAATAACGATCCGAGTATAAACTTCGTTTATTACGACATCCAGGTTTCGAATTATGGTTGCACCACCGATCCTTACACCTACACAGTGACGGTTAACCCTGTTCCTGATGTGTTTGTTTTTCCGGCAACCACTGTCATCTGTTCAGGCACAACCATTAATCTGAGCCTGGCTTCAAGCATTCCCAGTACTACTTTTTCATGGACTGCCACGGGCACAGCCGGAGTAAGCGGGTTTTCAGCAGGGAGCGGAAGCTCTATTGCCCAGACAATCAGCACTGTATCAACAACCCAGGGAACGGTCACTTATATCATTACTCCATTGGTCAACGGATGCAGCGGCAATCCCTATACATACACGGTAACGGTAAATCCGATCCCGGCTGTAACCAACTTCCCGTTGTCTGCCGTTATCTGCTCAGGTTCTTCCACCTCCATTTCGCTTACTTCATCGGTTGGCGGAAGCTCCTATAGCTGGCTCGCTTCAGGTACCTCAGGTACTTCAGGATACTCTTCGGGCAGCGGAAATGTTATAAGCCAGGTACTCAATAATTCGGGAAACACTCCCGGAACAGTGACTTATTCAATTACTCCAGCCGCCAACGGTTGTTTTGGAAGTACTGTAAACTATGCAGTGACTGTCAATCCGCAGGTTTACATTACCAGCGGGCCATTGTTCCAGTCAGTTTGTACCGGCTTCAGCACATGGATTCCACTCACATCGAATGTTACCGGCTCAACCTTCAGCTGGTCAGCAAGCGGTGATCCCGGAGTCAGCGGTTATGGCGCAGGCAGCGGAAGTGTTATCAACCAAACCCTGGTCAATGTCAACAGCACTCCCGGTAATGTGACCTACGCAATAACTCCGACTGCCAATGGATGTGCCGGAGTTTCGTCAAATTATGTGGTTACGGTGAACCCTGACCCCGTCCTTTTTACTATGGCACCAACCGGCCCGCAGTGTGCAGGTACAATTTTGAGGCTCAACGGATCTGAAAACGGGCTTCTTTACATACTGCGCCTCAACGGCAGCAACATTGATACAATTACCGGAACAGGCCTTGTCGGGTTCCTTGATTTCGGACCACAATATGCAACCGGAACTTACGACATTATAGCCATGAATCCTGTGACAGGATGCCAGGCCCCTATGCTGGGGACAGTTCTCATGAATCCCAATCCCGGTATCTTCTCAGTAATCCCTGCAGGCATTCTTTGCCCGGGTGCAAACATCGGGCTTACCGGATCCGAAACAGGCATTTCGTACCAGTTACGCTGGAACCATATGATCAACATCGGTGTGCCTGTGAATGGTACAGGCGGGCCAATAAGTTTTGGAACCCAGATATTCCCCGGCACATACACTGTAATCGCCACCAACCCTGCTACCGGATGTTACGCCCTGATGGCCGACAGTGCAACTATTTATCCGCAGCCTACCATATACTCAGTGGTTCCTGCCGGATCAGGATGCCCCGGAACATCCATCGGACTGACAAGTTCGCAACTGCTCATCGATTATGTACTGCTGCTCAATGGCATCATTCATATCGACACAATCCCGGGAAGCGGAAACCCAATAGATTTCGGACCGCAGACCACAGCCGGCACATATACGATTCTGGCCATCAGCCAGAGCAATTACTGCCAGACGCTGATGAACGGAACTTTTGTAATTAATCCCGAACCTTTCAGGTATAACCTCACCCCTTCAGGAACGCTTTGTGTAGGCCAGTCCATAAGCCTTTCAGGCTCCGAAACAGGTGTGACTTACCAGCTTTATAACGGCACCATGCCAATTGGCGCTCCGGTTGCCGGCACAGGCAATGTGCTTAATTTCGGTCCGCAATGGCTGGCTGGAGTATATACTGTAATTGCTACCAGCAACAACTTCGGCTGCACAGCCATTATGAATGATTCAACTGTTTACCAGCCGCTTCCGTCATCATATGCTATTTATCCCCAGGGAATTATATGTTTGGGTAGCCCGATATCATTAAACGGCTCCGACCCGGGAATAAACTATACGCTGATGCTCAACGGCGTTATTCCGGTTGACACCCTTGCAGGTACCGGTGGAGTGCTGGATTTCGGAATACAAACCCTGGCTGGAACATACACTGTCATGGCAAGTGCCACTACTTTCTCGTGCCAGTCAACAATGACGGGATCGGCAGTTATGGTCACCAATCCCTTGGTTTTCAATGTGACGCCTGCCGGCACCAATTGCGGAACAGCCAATCTTGGCCTTGACGGTTCCGAGACAGGTGTTAATTACACCCTCTATTATAATGGCATGGTTACCAGCAGCATTGTATCCGGAACAGGCAGCCCGGTTTCGTTCGGCACTCAATATCCGGGCAATTACACTGTGCTGGCTGTTAACACTTTTACCGGTTGCCAATCGACGATGAACGGTATGATTACCATCAATGAGCTTCCGGTAGCTGCTGCAGGCGCTGATGCCACAATTTGTGAAAACGGCACCGCCTCACTCTCAGGAAGCGCTTTTATGTACACCTCGGTACAATGGACAACTTCAGGTGATGGCACTTTCGTCAATCCCGGATCGCTTTATGCCGGATATGTGCCCGGATCAAACGATAATATTCTTGGACATGTAACACTCACGCTAACAGCTTATAACACATTATGCGGTTCAGCATCCGATGACCTGTTGCTCACAATCATTCCTTACCCTGTGGTTGATGCCGGTCCTGATGCTGTTGTATGCGATGCCTGCAATTACCAGATTACCAATTCGGCTGCAAGCAATACAACATCAGTTTACTGGATTACTTCGGGAACGGGTACTTTCAGCAATTCAACCGATCTTCATCCGTTCTATTACCCCAGCACAACTGATTATGCTCTTGGCTCAGTTGTACTTACACTTACAGGCAATGGCATTTCACCCTGCGGTGAGGACAACGACCATATGATCCTGAGTTTTGACCCGAATCCGGGTGTTGATTTCACCTGGGGAGCATCGTGCGAACATGAATCGGTCGATTTCTTTGTTGATCCTGTTGCCACCAATACCGGAGCAATAGCTTCATGGTATTGGGATTTCGGTGACGGCGGCTCGTCGTTGCTGATGAACCCTGCGCACATATTCCCGGGTTGGGGCCCTTACAATGTACGTTTAACAGCCATTGATACAACAGGTTATGTAAGAATAGTGCAACATGAAGTGTATGTTTCGCAGCCTCCCGCAGCCCTGTTTGCAACCAGCGATCCTAACTGTTCCAACGAAGAAGTTCAGTTTAAAGACCTTTCGCATACACTATATGGTTATATCGAACAATGGGTATGGCATTACAATGATGGTTTACCCAACGATACCATCAATTTCCCTGATGATCCCAATGTAAGGCACCTGTTCGACACTTCCGGCGTATTCAACGTGGTGCTCACTATCCGCAATTCGTTCGGATGCGAAAACTCCATCATCATGCCGGTTACGGTTATTCCTGCCCCTGTCGCCAATTTCTATTACAACGGAGAATGTGATTCCACTGTGGTGAACTTCTTTGATGCTTCCTATGCTAACGGAGCCGGCAATGTGGTTCAATGGTGGTGGAATTTTGACGATCCCATTTCAGGAATCAACAACACCTCTGAACTCGAAAACCCGACACACACCTTCAGCAAACCGGGCACTTATATGGTGACACATGTGGTTCGTAATTTCAACAACTGCACCGATACCATTGTGAAACCGGTTATAATATTGCCTCCCCAGGATGTTCAGTTCACACATACCTATACCTGCATCGATGAATTGACACACTTTATCCCCGACACTACCTCGATTAATGCCGGTGCTGTTGCTACCTGGCTCTGGGATTTTGGCGACGGCCTCACCAGCAATGAAATGTTTGCATCACATGCTTACACTTTGCCGGGAACCTACCAGGTCACGCTGACAATTACTGATACCAGCGATTGCGTGGATTACGGTTCGCAGCTACTGGTTGTCAATCCGGAGCCTGTTGCCAATTTCAGCACTGAGCCATGGTTATGTGAGGATTCTCCTGTTCAGTTCACTGACCAGAGTCTTGCAGTTGCCGGTTACATTCATCGCTGGGAATGGATATTTGGTGATGGTGATACTCTTGTTGTAAACCACCCTGACAATCCAAATGTTGAGCATATTTATGATGCTGCAGGAACATATTTCGTCACGTTAAAAATCACTGTTACCGACAGTTGCACTGCCGAAGTTACCAATAGTATAACCATAAACCCCGCGCCGGTTGCCAATTTTGCCTTTGATCACAACTGCCAGGACAATCTCACGCAGTTCAATGACCTTTCGCAGTTGGCCGGAGGTGGCAACGTTACCGCCTGGGCATGGAATTTCGGTGACCCGGCTTCGGGTATTGCCAACACGTCCACTCTCCAGAACCCTTTGCATGAATATGCAGCCACAGGTACTTACAATGTTTCTCTTACCGTTACCACTGCTAACGGATGTTCTGATGAAGTCATAATACCTGTGACAATAGTCCCGGCTCCTGCTGCAGAATTCACATTCCAGCAGAACTGCGCCGGCACTGCCACCTTGTTCACCCCCGCCGCTACAATTCCTGTGGCCGGCATTGATACCTGGTTCTGGGATTTTGGTGACGGATCAACATCCAGCCTGCAACAACCTGCACATCAGTATGCTACAATCGGAAATTACCAGGTAACATTTACCATCACCGACACAGCAGGCTGCTCTAACAGCATTACTCACACAGTTACAATTGTCCCTTCACCTGTTTCAAACTTCACCAGCAGCCAACCTTCGTGCTCCGGCAACGCAATAACTTTTAACAGTCTTGCCTCAGTTCAGGTTGGGTACATTGTTGAATGGACCTGGGATTTTGGCGATGGAACAAGCCAGACAATCACAATCCCTGAAAATCCGAACATCACGCATACATATGCTACATACGGACAATTCCCTGTCACTCTCACAGTTGTGACCAACGACAGTTGCTCGGCAAGCAGGACTATTCCGGTAAATGTATTGCAGAGCCCGCTGGCCAATTTCAGCTTTGATGGTTCGTGCGTGGCTGATCCTGTTCATTTTAACGATCTCTCACAAGGTGGCACAATTACCAGCTGGAACTGGAACTTTGGTGATATTTATGCCGGTGGCAGCAATTCATCAATGCTGCAGAACCCGCAGCACACCTACTCCATGCCGGGAACTTATCCTGTGAAACTCATCACCGGAAATGTGAATGGATGCTTCGATACAATTGTTAAAAGTGTAGTCATCAGCCCGGCGCCGGCTGTCGATTTTACATTCAATGCCGGTTGCGCCAACGATACAGTTCATTTTGTAAGCTCTGCTTCGGTGAACATGACAACCACCGTATCATGGCTCTGGCAATTTGGCGACGGAAACACTTCAACTGACAGTGATCCGTTCCACGTATATGCAATGCCCGGCTTCTACAATGTAAGCCTCACCATCAATGATACAAGCGGTTGCGATAATACCAAAACCCGCATTGTTCCCGTTACCCAGGCTCCTGTAGCAGCCTTTGCAACTTCATCGCTCTCGTGCAGCGGAATGCCGGTGGCTTTCAATGATATGTCAACTACTTCAAACGGGACGATCAGTTCATGGCATTGGAATTTTGATGACGGAACCGATACAACCATCTACGCTCCTGCCAATCCCGACATTGAACATGTATTTGCAGTAGCCGGCACCTACAATGTAACCCTTTCGATCACTACAACTGCGGGTTGCGAAGATGATGTGACCCTTGCTGTAACCGTCAATTTTGCCCCTGTAGCCGCTTTTGAGGTTCAGGGCAGCTGCCCAGGTCAACCGGCCATGTTCACCGACCAATCACAAGCCTCGGGCGGGTCAACCATTGTATCATGGTCATGGAATTTCGGTGATCCTGCTTCAGGAAGCAATACTTCCTATATGCAGAATCCCCAGCATATTTACAGTCAGCCCGGCACCTATACGGTAACACTGCAGGTTGAAAATATGAATGGCTGCACTGCAAATATCAGCCAGAATATAACTGTAACACCGCCTACCGCAGTGGCTATTGCCAGCGGCATTCCGGCATGTTTCGGCACACCTGTTATTCTCAGTATTGATTCCGCCATCACCAATCCGGCCGATATTGCTTCATACGATTGGGATTTTGGCGACGGCACACCACACTCCTCATTGGCTAATCCAAGTCACACCTATAATGCACCCGGCAATTACACCATTATCCTGACAATCACCGACCTCAACGGATGCAACAATACTGATGACCAGCCGATTACGGTACACACAAGCCCGGTTGCACAATTCTCGAGCGTTAACAGCTGCGTAAACCTCTACACCAGTTTCACCGACCAGAGCTTTGTACCTGATGGTGATCCTATTGTATCATGGTCGTGGGATTTTGGTGTCGGCGGAAGCGCAAATGATACTTCCTCGCTACAAAACCCGGTTTGGATGTATGCCACCGGCGGCACATACCAGGTATCGCTGGAAGTCACAACACTCGGAGGTTGCACAGGATCGGTAACATCAACAGTAACCATTCTGCCAAAGCCCGAAGCCGGTTTCGCATATATTGCCGAGCCTTGTCACCACGGCTCAGTATCGTTCAGTGATTCTTCCTATTCACAGCAATCGGTGATCACTTCCTGGTACTGGGAATTTGAACCCGGCAGTTATTCAACACTCAGGAACCCGACGTATGTATTTCTTAATACCGACACCTGGTACAATGTAAAACTAACCGTTACCAATGCACAAGGCTGTACCGATACCATCATAAAACCGGTATATGTGCCTTCTGGCCTCAGTATGACCTTTACTGCAGCTGAAACATGTTTTGGCGATACCACGCAGTTCTCCCCGCAATTACTTCCACCTGTAACCGATTCGATCGCTTTCTACAGCTGGAATTTCGGCGACCCGAACACCGGCATCTACAACCTGTCAACTCTCAGGTATCCTGCCCATAGGTTCTCGAAAGCCGGTACGTATGTTGTAACATTAACAGCTACAACTCCTTCGCTCTGCACAACTACTATTTACCGTCAGGTAGAAATAGTTGGCCTTCCAAAACCAAAATTCAGTTATACCGGTGGTGATTGCACTGACATGGTTGAACTGAAAGATCTTACTTCAGGCACAAACCTTACGCAATGGATTTGGGAATTTGGTGACGGCAACACTGTCACTATCAATGCCCCGGCTAATCCCAATGTAAGTCATTCATATCCGAATGCTGGTCTGTATATGACATCGCTCACCGTAACAAACGCACATGGATGTGTAAGTTCAGTTACTGATTCAGTAAAAAGGCTGCCTTGCATTGCCAGTAATTTCAACATCAATGATACAACAGCCTGCCAGAACCGTACGATGCATTTCAGTGATATGAGCACTTGTGCCGGGCCTATTGCCAACTGGATGTGGGATTTTGGTGACGGCACCACTCAGGCTTATACCTCGCCACAGGATCTGGTTGAACATACATTTACATCAGCCGGAACATATACCGTGCGATTGGTAGTTAACACCCAACTCGTAGGCGGAGTTGCAGCAGCCGATACGAGCGCCAAAGCTGTATGGGTGCATCCCGCCCCAAGGGCCCAGTTTGTATGGAATGACGTTTGCCTTAGCACATCATCTGAATTCAAAAACACAACCAATCAGAACGGATTGCAGGTAAGGGATTATTCATGGGATTTTGGTGATTTCGCTTCAGTGCATGATACAAGTTCGGCATTGGATCCCAGCTATCTCTATACCGAAGCAGGTGGTTATGATGTGAAGATGGTTGCCGGCAATACGATGGGCTGCACGGATACAATCGTTCACACAGTGAATGTATTTGACAGTCCGAAAGCTGAATTTAACTGGCAAAGCTCCTGCGACGGCGATCCTGTTCAGTTTGTTGATAAATCAGATACCGCCTCGGCACCTCTTAAATCGTGGAACTGGTACTTCCATGACGATGCAGGTGCAGTTATAGGTGCAGCCACTTCACAAAATCCGGCTTTTGATTTCGCTAACCCCGGCTTATTCTACACTGAACTCAGTGTAACCGATAAACATGGATGCGAGAACAAGACTGGGAAACAGGTTGCTGTAAACAGCAGTCCGGTAGCAGCTTTCACTATCAAAGATAATTACGGTGATACACAAGGACAGATACAGATTCAGAATGGTACTATCAATGGATCAAATTACCTGTGGGACTTTGGTGACGGCAAGACATCTTATGCAGAGAGCCCTGTAACTACCTATGATAAAGGCGGTTCGTACACCATCAGGCTGATTACCTGGAATGGCCAGAATTGCGCCGACACCGCAGAAATCAAATATGAGCTCACCTTCAAGGGATTATACATTCCCAATGCATTTTCGCCGGATGATCCGCAGGAAAGTGTAAGGCTCTTCAAGCCGGTTGGCATGAACCTGAGGGATTACCATATTGAAGTGCTTGACCGCTGGGGGAACGTAATCTGGTCGTCAGAAAAACTGGATAAGAACGGAACCCCTGTTGAAGGCTGGGACGGAACCCTTAACAGTGTGCCTGTGCAGTCAGGAGTTTACATGTGGAGAGCCAGCGCAACATTTACCGATGGTACTAAATGGGACGGCGTTAATGTTGGCGATAATACAATTCTACCACAGACTGACACCGGAACTGTAACATTAATCAGATAAAAATTTGAAAAGTAAAAAAATGTTGTACTTTTATCCTCTTTTATCCGTGCAACGCACTGTTACCAATGGCGTTTCGGGCAATTAATATGATAAAAGCCACGGTACGACAACAAAAAACCTTGCGATGAAAAGATTTTCCTTAACCTGCAACATTCTAGCTCCGGCATTGCTGATTTTGCTCTCGCTTATGCCGGCTGTGGACCTTAAAGCGCAGGACCCGCATTTCACCCAGTTTTACAACAATCCCATATACTACAATCCGGGATACATCGGACTGAATCCGGGTTACAGGGCACGATTCAACTACCGTGACCAGTGGACCGGCCTTCCTACCGATTTCAAGACGTACAGCTTCTCTATGGATGTAGCTGAACGCGGAATCCCCGGTTCAGGTGGCCTGGGAATGCTTGTGCTTTCCGATAAAGCAGGAACAGGGATGATCAAGACCAATAACGTTGGTATAGGTACCGCTGCACGTGTTCCGCTGCAGGAAAACATGGTCGCCCAGGTGGGTTTCCTGGTTTCATTCGTCCAGAAAACCATTGACTGGGACCACCTGGTTTTCACCGACCAGCTCAGTGCAAGGTATGGCAACATTTACCCTACAAATTTCGAAGCACCTGATAAAAACAATGTGACGTATCCTGATTTTTCGATCGGTGGTGTATATCGTTTTGCTGAAACAGGATGGAGCTTTTCAGCTATCCAGGGAACCATTGGTGCTGCACTGCATCACGCATTTACACCCAATGAATCGTTCCTGGGGCTCACAGCCCAAATACCCCGTAAACTTGTGATCAACGGAGACCTGGTGCTTGAAATGGATCAGGGACGCGGCTCATCATACCGTAATTACCGTAACACAGGTTCATTCAAATTCAATCCCGGCTTTATTTATGAAAAGCAGTCGGAATTCTCCACATACTCGGTTGGTGTGAACGTTTTGAAATCGTCCATCTATTTTGGTGTTTGGTTCCGTAATCAGACTTTCGATCTTTTCAAAGCCAATGATGCCATGTTTTCGGTTGGTGTGAATGCACCCTTCAACCGTGAAACCCGCCTGAAGATCATGTACACTTACGATTATATCATCACCGAGCTTCGCACTGCAGCCAAGGCTTCACACGAAATTTCGCTCATCTTCGAATTCGATAACTTCAGCCTGTTTGGCGATGGCGGCGGCGGATTTGCTCCCAGCTACCGTGGCACCAAGTTCCGTGAAATGGAATGCTGCCCGTTCTAGCAGTCAATCAACGATAAAGAAAAAAAAAGATGCCTGACAGGCATCTTTTTTTTTGCAAACTATAAGTGCACTCATTTTCAACTCAGCTGCCCTGCGCTTCATTTTCTGTTTTAACGGGCAATTAGTAAAACCCGGTATAATTTGATGTCACTACACTCACATACATTAAGAATCTCCTTGCTTTCCGGATGGTTAACTTTTACAGCTATAAATGCGAAGAAGGGACTAAATCGGCCTGGAAAAAATGTGTCTATGTTGAACACTTAGTGGCCTTTGCTTTATAAATTTCCAAAGAAATGTGCAATAATGAAAGAGCGAAGGCAGAAATAATAATACGACGATCCCGGAAAGTGTCGGTCCTTTTTCAACTTCATTCACCGGCAATTAGCTTTACTTCCCTGCACCAGAAATAAAAAAAGCGGGAAGCCTGATAGCATCCCGCTCTGAGAATTTTGAAAGGATAATCAGCCTGCCTTATTCGCTGGCAACTTTCACGTTCTTTATTTCCCAGCTAGCTGACTCGCTGTCGGAACAGAGATACTTGAAAGCAATGCGAACATTCGGCTGACCTAACATTGAAGCCGGGAGCTGACAGGAGCCTGAGTTCACAAAGGTCCAGCTGTTACCAGCCGGGTAAGTTGTGATTGTAACCTGTTCCCAGGTGGCTGTGCTGGGGGCTCCGTCGTTATAGTTCTTTGATACCCAAAGTGTGTGGTTGGTCTGAAGATTGGCCAGAAGTCCCTTATTGATGGTGTGATCAAAAGTAACAGCGGCATTGGTTGCCGAACTGAGGTCCATGGCAGGTGATATCAGCCAGTCTTCGTTCTGGTGGCTTGCACTGCTGTAATAACCTGACATCTTCATGTATTTGTAGGTATCCCATGTCCAAACCTGGTCGCCAACAATGCTTTGTGCAGTGAAAGCTCCCTGACCGGCAGCAAACGATTCATCAAGGAAAGTTGTGGCACCACCTCCACCGCCGGTTCCTACCAGGATATCGTCAATGCAGAAAGTTGATGTGTTGGTGGCATCACCTTCGTATTTGAATCCGATGTAAACATTGCCGGTATAGCCTGACGGAACATAATCCGAAAGGTTAATATTGCCTGAAGGAACCCATGTGTAATCAGGATCGCTGGCTCCGGCCAGTGTTGCGTTGATCTGGGTCCATGTAGCGGTTGAAGCTTCTCCTGTATAATTATAAAGTATCCAAACCGAAAGCTGGTCGGTGACATAGTAGGCTTTTTCAGATTTGAACGAAAGTTTCAGTGACGGTGAATAAACAATAGGTGGTGTGACCAGCCAGGGTTTGTTCTCGGCATCGGTTGTGTTGTATGAAGAGGCCTGGGCATAAATCTCGCTCTGGAAAGTTTTACCCTGCCAGTTGCGCGAACCTGCTGCTGCCTGGTTTGTCCAGCCTTCAATTGCTATATCAGTGCTTGCAGTTGCACTGTTAAATTTCTCGTCTATTCCGGTTACCGCTGTTAAACCAGTTGCCGGGTAAACAAAATCAGGGGACACTGGTATCACGCCTGAGAAGTTCTTCGCATCGCTGGTATCGCGAACTGTCAGCTGTAATGTGCCATTATATGAACTCAGGATGCCTAATACTTTACCATAACCAGCAGGAATGGTATCAAGGGCAAATGTTGCATAATTGCTTGTACGGACGACAATTGAATTACCGCCCGCAGTGAGTGTACGGTTGGTTGTTGCATCAGCAGTAGCCCATGTATTTTTACCTCCGTCAGCAAAATTGGCATTATCAATAGAAACCAGCATACTCAAATAAGCTGAATTATCGCCACCCAAGTCTATCTGGACCGGTTCAGGAATACCTCCCGGAAGACTGTCTCGAAACAGGTGATCAGGAATTAATATTTCAGGCAACTGTCCGATTTTGTTTTCAAATGTATATCCTAACTGAATGAGTCCACCGTAGTCCCCAAGGTACATCCCTTTACATTTTACATAAACTTCCTGGCCTAATTTGTACTCGTTGTAGAGGCTGGTCTTATTCAGCAGAATTTCGATACCAGCTGTTTCGTCCTGGATTACCAATTTCTTATATAGGTTACCTGATTCATCATTGGCTACAACCTTACCTTTTATTATGAGGTCATCACCGATTGAATCGAGCGAACCCTGGTAAAGCGCTTTTAATGCAGAAATGGTTGTATTTGAAGAAAAATCAACGGTTGGGATGTTGATAGGCGGTTCATCAAAGTCGCCTTTTACACAGGCGGTGATTGAAAGTACAACAGCCAGCAGGCTAAGCAGTGTAGTCCTTATAGCAGATTTACTCATGATTATATTGGTGTTTTTATATTATCTGTTTATTAATTATTCTTCGGTATTGTCGGATTAAAACCTGAAACCTACGTTGAAAAAGTATGTCCTCCCGTAGGAATAGTAGTATTTGCCCGGAAACTTATCAATGCCGTTCTGCAGGTATTCATGGGTGTAGTCAAAACGGTTTTGTTCGTATCCGCCGGAAATCAGGCTTGTATTATCCAGTATGTTGTTGACAGAGAAGTTAATATTGATGAAATACTTGTATTTGATGCGGATGGATTTACCGACCGATGCATCAATTGTATAACCTCCGTCAAGCTGCTGCTGCTTTGTAATTACTTCGATGAGCGGATCGCCGGGTCCCAGGTTGGCAATTGCAGCCTGAGTACGGCGCATGGGGTTGAAATCGAGCCACATACCATCATAGTAATTCACATTCAGATCAACAAACCAGTAGTTCTTGTTAAACTTAAGGCCAACGCTTCCGGCAAACTGTGGCGTGCCTCCCATGTAGAAGTTCTTAGCATAAATGGTTTCAGTGGTGTCAGGTTCGGAACCGTTATCGTAATTGATGGTCCCGGTAGGCCTGTTTGTGTACCTGTAGTTACCATAGGATGCAACGGTGACGAGTTTCAGGCTGCTGAGCAACTTGGTTTCGGCACCGAATTCAATTCCCTGGTGGATGCGGTTTACACCGGTCATGGCCATATTCACGAATGTTTCGAGGTCATCGGCATAGAAACGAAGTATTTCGGTATGATCCTTAAAAGAGGTCTCGTAAACAGTGAAACGGGCATTGAAACCAGGATACCTTACAACATAGGAGATGTCACCTGCAAGAATTTTTTCGTTGGCCATGCCAGGCACAAGATCGGCGCCTGTTCTGGGTGAAATGTAGGCATCGCGCAACAGTGGCGGGCGCATAAGGTAAGCCGCGTTGGCTGTAACAAAATGACGTCCTGTAACTTTCCATGTAGCCCCGGCTTTCAAGTTGTAAATGAGTGATGATTGCTTTTCGGATGTTCCGAATGAATTGTCAGTATTCCGGCCATTAAGCATAAAGCCTTCGCGCCAGTATTGTGTTCCTCCGAAAGTTGCGGCAGCATAGTAATCGAAATGCGGGTAATTGAGTTCGAGCAAGCCCCACAGGTTCCCGGTATTACTCAGGAGGTCGTAATCATATCCAAAACGGTCACCTTCTTTGATAATGCGATCGGGGTTGTTAAGGTCGTTCTGCAATTTTTCCTTGTCGGCTTTGAAATCGCGTTCCGAAAACTGGTCGATATCAACCCAGTATTCTCCGCCCAGCAGGTCTTCAAGAGTTTTGTAGTGAGAGCCTTTGTAATGATTCAGTTCAATTCCTCCGCTGAAATTACTGTGTTCGCCGGTTTGCCTGTTGATGCGCGAAGTAAGATACCACTGGTTTTGAGCAGTAACGTTGTTTTCGAGGATATAGCGCGCCTGCTTCCCTTCGAGATTTGCCAGGTAATTTATCTGGTAAAGCTCATCCCAGTTGATCTGGCTGACTGATGGGTCGTTTTTCCAGGCATTGGTTATGGCATTCTGTATAAATGGATCAACCGGTACAGCAGGGTCCTGGCGATAGTTAGGCAAATTGCGGTAATAATCGGGGCGCGGGTCGCTGGAGTTGTACCAGTTGAGCCCGGTTGTGCCGGTTTTACCAAAACTGTAAGCCAGCGAGGTAGTTACCGTTGTTTTATTATCAATAGTCCAGTATTCGCTGAGGATGAGTTTGGGTTCGTTGAGCGTCCTCACGCGGGAATTGCGTTTTTCTCCATTTTGGTATCCCCAGTTGGCATTGTAATAATTTGACCCCACCAGGTCATACACTTCCTGAACAGAGGCTGAGTTCATTCCGCGGCGTGTAGGAGATGCAAAGCCTGTGAGCGCAATGCTGTGCTTTGAGCTGATCTTTTTCTCAACACCAAGAAAGTAGGCATATGCATCGTAGAATGTACCCGGCACATAGCCTTCTTCACTCCAGCGGCGCGATACACTTGCCGAAACTGCCCAGTTGTTCTTCATCATACCGGTGGAGTATGTGAACATGAGACGGTTAGTGTATGACCTGTTAGACAGCGAATAGGATAACTTGGTTTGCTTGCGCTGTTTCGAAGCACGGGTAGTGATGTACGATGAGCCTCCCAGGCTGCCAAATGAGAACTTACCGGGTTGCAATCCGTTGATATACTCGCGGTTGCGCATTACATCGTTGAGTCCACCCCATTCACCCCATACTGCGCGGCCTGTTTCGGCATCGTTGAATGGAATTCCTTCGATAAGCACGTTTTCGTATTCCGAATCGTAACCCCGTGACCGGAAAAACATAGAACTGAATGTGTACGAAACTGTGTTTACAAAAACATCGCCCGATGAGTGCAGCAGGCTTGAAATGGCCTGATCCTTATCATCGCTTTCACCGCCAAGGGTAATCTCGGCAATACCCGATTCAGCCTGTGTCTGCGATGGCTGCATCTGCAGCTTGCCAACATTAACGGGGCCATTGGCAACTTTCACTGGCATTGTCTGCGGCTCGAAACCAAGCATTGTGATCGTGAGCGTGTAGTCTCCGTTAGCAAGCCCTTCGAGAATAAACGAGCCGTCGTTGCGTGTGTAGCCACTCACGGTGCCGGCTTCTACTGTTGCATGTATCAGCGGATTACCTGTGAGGCCTTCGTTTACTGTTCCCGAAATGCTGAATGTTTGAGCTATTGCCGTCGTAACAGAGATAAAAAGGACGGCAAATGCAAAAAATACCTTCATAGGTTGATTTTAACGGTAATTACTTAGTATGAAATCAGATTTTCGATTTTGTATTGAAAAGGGGGTGCAAAAGAACAAAAAAAAACCGAAATATCAGGCTTTTATTCCAAAATTGAGACAATAATTATCGATCACAAGGCTATCGAAATAATAGGTAAATTTGCCGGCGAATTTAAACGTTACCATGCCTGCTAAATCTGCCATTTTACTCCTGCTCACCGGCATCTGTTTCTTTTTTACAGCATCACCGGCTCGCGCGCAGCAAAAGAAAGTCAAAGTTGCCACCATTGCCTTTTACAATCTCGAAAACCTTTTCGATACTATAAATGACCCCGAAAAGAACGATGAAGAATTTCTTCCGGGAGGAGCTAATAACTGGACATCTGAGCGCTACCTGAAAAAACTTGCCAACATGTCGCAGGTCATTTCACAGGTCGGCAGCGAGTTCACCAAAGGAGGGCCAACATTGCTGGGCCTTTCTGAAATTGAGAACAGGCAGGTTATTGAAGACCTGATAAAAACACCTGCCCTTATCAATTCGGGTTACGGGATAGTTCATTATGATTCGCCCGACAGTCGCGGTGTTGACGTTGGCCTGATTTACCGGAAACGCGATTTTACTGTGATAAATTCTGTATCGGCAAGATTGAATATGCCCG
>Ga0209099_1001633_pt1 | contig 21846 bp, 12 predicted proteins | sample AD_JPNHW2_MetaG_FD_184430 | JGI IMG/M metagenome (GOLD analysis project Ga0209099, IMG submission 184430) | Active sludge microbial communities of municipal wastewater-treating anaerobic digesters from Japan - AD_JPNHW2_MetaG (SPAdes) (version 2) | ecosystem: Engineered > Bioreactor > Anaerobic... | reverse complement strand
TATCAAATGAGATATCTGCAAACCGACAAACTGAAAGAGAGCCTTACCGATCACTTTGCCGGCTTTCTTAACAGCTATGCCATGGTGTTCTTTTCCAAGGACCGTCTGTTTGCCGGCATCCTGATTCTCGTCACCTTTTTCGATCCGGTTGCCGGATTAAGCGGACTCGTTTCGGTGCTTTCCGCTAACCTTGTCTCTGGCATTCTTGGTTTAAACCGGTTCAATGTCCGTTCCGGCTTTTACGGTTTCAATGCATTGCTGGTTGGGTTAGGCATTGGCCTGTACTACCAGCTCACCCTTGAACTCGTCATCCTTCTGGTGTTCTCTTCGCTGCTCACCTTGTTTATCACCGTCCTGCTCGAAGGAGTTATCGGCAAGTACAAATTGCCATACCTTACCATACCTTTCCTGCTGACTTTCTGGCTGGTGACGCTGGCTGCCAGATACTATGCCGAACTTCACATCAGCGAACGCGGTGTTTACCAGATCAATGAACTATACAGCCTGGGAGGAAAGCGAATGCTTCAACTGAATGATTGGTTCAGTACATTGCCATTGGCGCCTTCCATCGTCACCTATTTCAAGTCGTTATCAGCCATCTTATTTCAATATCACCTGTTCACAGGGATGCTGGTAGCTGCCGGCTTGTTATGGTATTCCCGCATCGCTTTTCTGCTCTCGTTAACAGGCTTTTATTCGGCATACCTTTTTTATATGGTGATCGGCGCCAACTTTAACGAGCTCAATTACAGCTTTATCGGATTCAACTATATACTTACAGCCATCGCCATCGGAGGATTTTACATAGTATCGTCACGCACATCCTTCCTTTGGGTCATCCTGCTTACGCCCTTGATTTCAATCCTCGTTACAAGCACTTCGGTGATCCTGGGTACCTTTCAGCTTTCAACGTATTCCCTGCCGTTTAACCTGACGGTCCTATTGTTTTTATATACATTGAAATTCCGGGACAATAGACAGACCGGCCTTCATCTTGTAAGCCTTCAGGAGTATTCCCCGGAAAAAAATCTTTATACGCAACGGAACAATGAAACAAGGTTTCCTGAAAGTTCCTATTATCCGTTTAGCTTGCCGGTCATGGGCGAATGGAAGGTTACGCAGGGTCATTCAGGTGAATTTACCCACCGGGAAGGCTGGCGCCATGCCTGGGATCTTGAAATTGCCGATGATAAAGGTTCTGTTTTTTCAGGAAAGGGGCTGATGCCCGGAGATTATTATTGCTACGAAAAGCCTGTTGTTGCTTCTGCCAATGGTTGGGTTGAAGAGATTCTTGATAACATCCCCGACAACGAAATCGGGCAGGTCAACCTTCAGCAGAACTGGGGGAATACCATTATTATTCGACATTCCGATACACTTTATACAAAGATATGTCACCTGAAGAAGGGCAGCTTTAAGGTAAAAAAAGGCGATAGCGTAAAAAAAGGCGAAGCAGTTGCCTTATGCGGTAACTCAGGACGGTCTCCGGTTCCTCATGTGCACTTCCAGGTCCAGTCCACTCCTTTTATTGGATCCCTTACCATTGATTATCCTCTGAGCCAATATCTGCTGAATACAGAGAAAGGGTATGAAATTAAATCATTCTCCCGGCCCGTTACCGGAGACATTGTATCGAACCTTAACCCCAATTCATGCCTTGGAAAGGCCTTTGATTTCGTTCCGGGCCAGACCATTGAATTTTCGGTGTCGGCTGATGGATGTGTTCCTTCCGTCATACGCTGGGATGTTATGGCCGATATTTATAACCGCACCTATATCCAATGCCGGCAAAGTGGTTCTAAAGCTTACTTTTTCAGCAACAGCGACATTTTTTATTTCACCTGGTTCGAAGGAAATAAGAAATCGTTGCTTTTTGCTTTTTACCTCGGCGCATACAAAATTGCAAAGGGCTACTACCGGAACCTTACCATCCGAGATATATATCCGGTTAAAGTATGCGGCAATGGCTTATTTAAAATGCTCCAGGATTTCGTTGCCCCGTTCTTCTTATTTCTGCACAATGAGTATGAAATGTGTTACTGTTCCATGGAGGACGAACTTGAACAAAGGAGCATAAAGATGAAGTCGTCAGCCCGCAAGCAAATATGTAAAAGGTCATCATCGATGGCGGAATTTGAATTTTTAATTGATAACGACCGCGTTGAAAAATTCGTCATCACTGAAGGGAAGCATATCACCACGGCCATCAGGAGTATTAATCCACAGAACTTTTAACGCCTTCGGACATGAAACGACCAGAATTTTTCCGCGTTAAATTGCCGGCTATGATGACAGCGATTTTGATTCTGTTATCTGTCAGAGGATACAGCCAGGAGAAAGATTTCCGGTATTACGACAGCCTGAGCTATGGCCTCTATACGCTAAAAGACTGGAAATCACTGATCGCCGTTGCAGAAGAAGCTGAGTCAAAAGGCTATGACTATTACTACCTGAACATGCGTTTAGGTATTGCACATTATGAAATGAAGGATTATCGTTCATCCATACCATACTTTGAAAAGTCCCTGGAATACAGCACCGACGAACCGGCAGCCGTTGAATATCTTTATTTCGCGTACCTCGAATCCGGGCGCAGCGGTGATGCATCGATGCTTGCCGCGAAATACAGGGAGAAGCTTGCCTCTGTCCCCGGCACAGGATCAAAAATTCTGAATTTTATTTATACCGAGGGAGGTTATACACCGGATGCTGCTTCGCGCCTTACACCTTCGGCATTGATAGGAAACGACAGCATTTACGGTGAAGAAGATGCATTTAAAACACAATCCTATTTCCACTTGGGAATCCAATTACAACCGCTGCCCTTCCTGAAAGTATATGCCTCCGGCTCCATGCTTGGCATCGGCAAGCAAAAGCATTTTGCATTCGCCAATTATAATGCTTCAGGGAATTTTCTGTCGGTAATTGATACGGTCTTTCCTTATTCATACAACCAGAAGGAATTTTATATCGCAGCTTCTCTTTCTCCATACCGTGGCTTTACCATCACTCCGGCTCTTCATGTTATGCAGGGAGATCCTTCACCGGTAAACTGCATTTATTCGGATTATACATACTCCTTCAGCGAGGACGCATACAGCTACAGCCATTATGTGTTTTCTCTTCTTCTGACCAAAGAGATGAGAAAGTTTACCCTGGGAGTGTCAGGTTCTGTTTCAAAACTTACTCCAAAAGGCAGGCAATATCAGGCATCTGCTTCGTTAACGTGGTATCCGAAGGGCAACCTGGATATTTATACAACCTCAATCATCAGCGTCCTTAGGGAGAATAAAAAAACACGGCTAATCTATGAACAGACTGTGGGCTTAAAGATGGCCCCTAAACTATGGCTGGAAGGTTCTGCAACGGTCGGGGACTTAGCCTATTTCAATGAAAAAAATGCTTTCGTGGTTTATAACCTTCCTGAACATATCGTATTCAGAGGTGGAGCCAGTCTGATATATATGCTGAACCGTCATCTGGATGTATCATTTATGTACCGGCTGTATTCCCGGGAGAACGATTATTTGTATTACAGTTACGATCCGGACCGCGGGAGGCTGATTTCCCAAACCCGGAAGAATGCCTATGTAAATCAAAGCTTTTTTGGAGGGCTGAAATGGAAATTTTAAAGAAACCGGTAACGTGGATAGTTCTGCTTTTTAATCTGAACATAGGAATTATTCATCTTTATGCCCAGGATTTTCAGAAATTGCAGAATGCATTTATTGCCAGCTATTCTTACGAAAACAATAAGAATTACGCGAAAGCCATAGATGCCTTGAAACAGGTTTATGACGGCCAGTCATATGAAATCAATGTTCGTCTCGGCTGGTTATACTATTATGCAGCCAACTATCCTGAATCCATCAAATTTTATTCAAAAGCGATTCAACTGAAACCTTACTCGGTCGAGGCCAGGTTTGGTTATGCATTGCCGGCTTCGGCCATGGGCAACTGGAACGATGTGCTGAAGAAATATTTTGAAATACTGGAAATCGATAAAAATAATTACACGGCGAACTATCGCATCGGTCTTATTTACTATAACCGGAAAGATTATGCAACGGCATACAGGTACTTTGAGAAACTTGCAAACATGTTTCCTTACGAATACGACGTCACCCACATGTTTGCATGGACCAATTACCGGCTCGGCAAGTTGCGCGAAGCCAGGGTGCTTTTTCAGAAAACCCTGCTTATCAAGCCCGGCGATAGTTCCGCAGCGGAAGGCCTTAAGCTGATAAAGTAAAGCGACGTACCGGGCAGACCCTGAAGGTTTTAAAAACCTTCAGGGTCTTTCCCCCCCCCCCTGAAATATCCGGAATAATTACCATCGCTGACAATATTTCATCTCCCCCTGTAACAAAAGGGTTTATTTTTTCGTCAGGATATTTATAAACACCAAAAAATCATGAAAAAAATCAGTCAAATTTTCTTACTACTATTGGTTGCCGCCGGCTTACCATTTTCATCAGTTGCCAATCCGGGAAATGACGGGGCCATTTCAGGAAACGGAAAGGTTACAACACAAAACCGTACGATCGGTTCATTTCACGCTTTAAAAGTCAGCGGTGGAATAGACGTGGATCTCTCGCAGGGAAACGATATAAAATTGCAGGTTGAAGCCGATGAAAACCTGATCGAGAATATACAGACGGTCGTTAAAGACGGCGTTTTAAACATCTACCCTGAAGAAAGTGTACGGAAGGCAAAAGTCATGAAGATTCATCTCACTTTCAGGGACATAGATGCCATTAATGCAAGCGGCGGTTGCGACATCACCTCAACGCAAAAACTGGATTTCACGACGCTGCAGACTGATCTGAGCGGCGGCTGCGACATAAAGCTTGAACTGAAGGTCAATAACCTGGTAAGTAAACACAACGGCGGTTGCGATGCTACCTTCAATGGTGAAGCCGAAAACTGTACCCTGAAAGTATCAGGCGGATGCGATGTAAAAGCATCGGATTTTCACATAAAAAACTGTAGCGTTGATGCATCCGGCGGTTCGGATGTATGGGTATATGCAACTGGCATTCTTGATTTGAAAGCAAGCGGCGCCAGTGATGTCACTTATGCAGGCTCGCCTTCGAAAGTCACCAAAAGCGCTTCCGGCGCATCGGATATTCACTGCAAATAGCATAGCATTAATCTGTTCCTGAATGCCGTTGAGATCAGGAGGCAGAGGAACAAAATATGAGAGGCTGTCCCGATGCCGGGACAGCCTCTCATATTAATCCACATGTATTAGCTCTTTTGTAATGAATTTACTATGGCTTACCGGAGAATCAAGCCCGGCGGTATAAAGCATCCCGGCTTTGCCAGGAATCATTTTTAGATTTTAATGATCTTAGCCCGGGAGCCGAGGCTCTTCAGGATATAAACGCCCGGTTTTAGATTTCTGATATCGATTTCATTGGCCCCTTCCTGCAAGTATCCTTCTTTCAACAGTTTTCCGCTGAAATCATAAAGCCCGTATTTACTGCCGGCGTCCCCTTCAACTACTACTCTTACCTTTTCATGAGCCGGATTAGGAAACACCTGCATTTTCCCGGCCCGATCCTTGTCAGGTATGGAACAAAAAATACCGGGCAGCTTAATCAATTGATTGACGGACGGGGTAATTGATGCCATATTATCGAGGAGCAACCGGACTGATGAAAGATTATCCCCGTCGTAGTCGCGGGCAAAGGTCACACAATAATCCAAAGGTTGCTGCTGCCCTGCTTCGAAGGTAAAAGGCCCGGATATGGCAAGCATTCTGGTATCTAACGGGGTATTGCCGGAAGTTACTTCAGTCCAGTAGTAACCGTTTTGGTTATAACCGCCATTGGGGAGTGCACCGTTCGTGCCCCAGTTGCATAACGTGTCGGAATCGCCCGGATAAATAAACCTGCACTCAGGGCCGACAGCCCCTGTTGAAAGATTTCCGCTTCCGCCATAGTTCAGGAAAGTCCCGTCGCTCCACCTGTTTTGCATACAATTGTAATATTCAGTGGAGGCATTCGGATAAATATCATAATTCATCGGATCGTTTATCACACAAGTACTTCCTGTCAATCCAAACCGTTCATTGTCGATAATCCCATCCCCGAAATTCAACCCGTTAATATCGTAATTGCATTCGCCTTCCGGATTATCAATTCCATCATTTGCCATAAAAGGGCCGCCCAATATCCTGAGTCCGATGGCAGGGGGATGTTCCCCGTATGCCTGCGGTTCCCCGTTACCGTCGACAGCCGTTCCGTTGTACGCATATACCACACCATGGGTTACATCGGTGCCGGCAAAGTCATCCTGGCTATTCCCAAGGTCAAAATTGGTGTACAGCCCGATGAAGGCGCTGTCGTAATCCGACAGGGAAGAATTTATAATATCAAGATGGATGAAAAGCGTATTTTTCAAAACGGAATCATTGGGTTTATCGAATTCATAAGCCATACCATGAATCTCGACACCCATCTTATATCCAAGTGTTTCCGTGTGTTCCTGCATTGAATCGTTCATTATAAAAAACACAGCTTGATCGCCCCTGATCAATGGGTAGTCTCCCGCCATCGGATTATAAACGCTGTCGTGATCGGCATCGTAGAAAGGTGCAATTTTTGCACGCTGTCCAAGGGAAACATCTCCATGGGCGGGCCACGAGGCGATGGCCTCAATGGGGGTATAGCCGGTACTGTTCCAGTTTCTGATATGATATAATATCTCTGAATTGCTAATTTTCCATACACGGTTCCATCTCTTGACGTAAGAAGTATCTTTTACCATCGAAACCGGTCCCGGAGAATAATCGTTCCCGTCCAACCGGAATTGTTCGCCTGCCAGGCAGAGCCGGCCGTTTTGATCCCATCCACCGATCCAAAGGTTATGGTTAAAAATGGCCGTTTTTCCGCTTCCTTTCGGGACTTCAAAACGTGAAGTATCCCCGTCCCAGAAATGGTTCCCGAAAGGGCTGATCAGGGCATTGATGTTATTAATGTCTATCTTTTCGTAACGGGGCGGATACTTAAGAATGAATACCACGTAACCTTTAGCTGTCAGGCCTGATGCATCTTTTATTAAATATTCAACATTACAGGAAGATTCATACATAGTCCCGAAACAGTACTCACTCATAGTCAGTTCAAAGGTGGTGTCATTAATCTGCGTGAGCGGAGGCCTCAGGTAATAGACATAGATCGGATCGCCGTCCGGATCAAAGTCATTTTGAAGGATGTTCAGCGTGTAGGTTTGACCGATAAAACCATAAAGAGTGTCGTTTACAGCAACAGGACTATTATTCTGTCCGATCGAAGCAACAGAAAAGGCAATAGCCCAAATAATCAATAGTAATAATTTTTTCATCTTTATAAATTTAATGTTGACACAAATATACAACCGGATCAATCATCATTCAACCCGTCCTCCCCTGTTTTCTTAACAATTTTTTAACATTTGCGCCTGAAATTCTTATATATAGGCCATACAGGCTGAAAAATAGTGCAAAATAGCAATTAAATAAACATGATAGAGTCTCGCAACCCTGGGTAACAGAAAAGCATTACCCACAGAGCCACGGAGATTTCTCACCGAGAAATACATGTTTCTCAGTGAACCTCAATAACCTCAGTGGCTCCGTGGTTCCCTGTAAAATCCCGGTGTAACCCTGTGTTACAAAAAAAAGAATTACACAGAGAGCCACGGAGAATCCACAGAGGTTTCACAGAGAAATACATGTTTCTCAGTGAACCTTAGTGACCCTTGTGCCTTAGTGGTTCCCTTCACTTTTTTCCACAGAGCAAAGGTGTCACAGAAACCTGATTCGGATTAATAGGATATTCCCGGCTGCTTCGAACGCCTCTTGAAAATTTCGGAAACGGCATCAAATTCTTTCCTGAAAATAATACCTACCCCTTGTGTATAAGGCGCCCTGCTTGCATTCAGATCGAGGGAATTGTTGGCCCGGTTATAGGCTTTCACCCGGAAACGGCCGTCGTCGGTGATTTTTACTTCCACATTCACGTCGCCTACCCATTTATTGCTGGATTGAGAAGTCGCAGTCGCGGTGGTGGCGCCCTGATTCATCCCCATGCTCCCGTCGATGGTCACGCGGTCATCAAAAAGTTGGGTGGAAAGCGCCAGTTCAAGTTGCTGTGCCGTCATCTGGTCGCCGGGGCGGTAATTAACACCAATATCAAAATCCTTGCTGATCTGCGAAAGCATGTTGCTGATTTGGTTGCTGATCATGTCAAACGACGATGATCCAATATTTGACGAGAGTGTGCTGGTACTCTGGTTCAGGCTAAAGCTGTTGAGAACCAGCAGCGATATCATTTGCTGGTTCATGGCTACCTGATTACTGGTATCAATCACGCTGTAAATAATACGCTGCGTTTCGGGATCAGCATCCGGCATTTCGATGCTGAAACGGATATCCGGGTTATAAAGGCTGTTGCTTAGCGAAATAATGCAGTTAACCGGGACCCTTTTGCCGGAAGTGCTTTCGGCCGATGCTGAAATCAGCCCGCTTAAATCGGGTTTTACCTTATATACTGCGCGCAGATTGATATCGGCATCGTCGGGGCTGCCGTTAAAGGTAATACTGCCGCCTCTTTCAATCTGAAAGGACCGGCTGAAGATATTCTGGAGCGAAAACAGGAAATTGCCTTCATCCATCTTGTACTGCCCGTGCATGGTATAATTGCCTTTGGAATCGATGCCCATATTCACGTTGCCGTCGCCGCGGACTTTGATGTTGCCCATCTGATAAGGCAGAATGATCTCAAGCGCCGCATCGGGAGTGGCCTGAATCTGCAACTGAAGGTCGAGGTTTGAAAACTCACGGGGCGGTTGCTCCCGGGTTGCCGAGTCCCGGGTTTTTGTATTCACATACCGGATATAATCGTTATCTGAAATATTTACCGAGTAATTGATAGGCACATGAATATCGGTGCCTTTATCCGACCTGGCTTTGATTTTCATCGAAAGGTCATTGACCGGCCCTGTGATGGAGATGTCTCCTGTTGCAATGGCTTTGCCGTAGAAGTATTCAGCAGGGTTGTAAGGCGTATTGAGAGCCGCCATTTTATCCGCTTTCAGGTTTATATCCAGCCTCCAGTCGCTGAAGGCGTTGTGATAGATATTCCCGGTAGCGAGTCCCGAATTGCCAAGCGAATCGTTGATTACGATATCCCTGAACCACATTTTGTCCTTGCCGAAATTCAGGTCGCCGGCAAAGGAATAGGAAGTCTTGATATAATTGACCAGCAACTGTGTGCGAACCAGGTGCACAGATCCGGCAAGCACAGGATCGGAAAAATCGCCGATCAGCTTCATTTTGCCGGAACCGTATCCTTTCATCCTCGAGAACAAACCGGTAAAGAAAGGTTCAAACAAACGAACTTTGAGATTATCGGCTGTAATATCTATATCGAAATTATCATGCTTCCGTTGAGGAAAGACACTGCCATTGACCAGTAACGGGTAATGAAGCCCTGCCGTTCCGTGATAAGCAATACGGCCGTCAACGCTTAAGGCCTTGTTTACATCGTCCCAGGAACTTAACAATTCAAAATCGCCAAGTTGTTCGTGATTGAAGCCAAATCCTTTGACCGTTAATTCCGATACCGCTTTAGGCAGGTTGTAGAGTTCCGAAACTGAAACATCCCCATTGACAAGCCCGTCGAAATCGATGCCCAATTTTTTTGTGAGCACATCCGAAGCTGAAAGGTCGAAATTCTCGAAAGAAAGGGTCAGCAGATCAAGGGGATCGCCGGATATGGCCCCGTTTATTGAAAGTTTCTGCCGGTTGCAATGCAACTGCAGGTTTTGGAAAGAATAGTTATTACTGTCAATAACCAACAGATTGTCGGAGTTCAGCACCCATAAACTGTCGTTGATAACCATCCTGGCGCCATCAACGGTGGCCATTAACCTGGGAAATTCGTTGAACGACACAAATCCCTTCAGGGCTCCCTTGTTACGATCGCCAGCATCGAAATCGTTCCATGCAAACTGCCAGTTGACGCTGTCATTCACTGCGTTTGCAGTGAGCTGAACTTTTTCAATATGAAAACCTGACGTATCCGGAACATTTCCCGGAGAAGCATCTATTGAGCCTGACAACAACGACATTGTAAACTTATTGGCCTGCGATACCCCGTTTAACGTAAAGTCGCGCAAGGACAACCCGGATATCCTGATGAGCGGAGAATAGCCGTTTATATTGATCAGATTGCCATGCGGATCGAAACTGCCCGATAACACCGTATGCGTATCAAACTCCAGGGAAGGCAAAAACAAACCGGTAACCGGTTTTGTATTCTTTAATTTTATCGTATAATCGAATCTTCCCTGGTGTGCCTGCGGTATAATCGACATGCCCTTCGAAAGCGACGGCAGGTAATCGGTAAAGATCAGCATTATATAATCGCGCAGGTCCTTAAACGTGTATTGTCCGGTAAAAGTAGCATCAGCGAAATCGGAGACAAGGGTCATCTTTTTGTTATTGCCTTCGAGCAGCGATGTTTGAAACTGCAATCTGTCCATTCCAACAATGTGGCCGCTTTCATAAAAAACAGTATTATCGAAATTCAGAACGCCGATCAGGTTATCCAGAGAGTTCCCCGTAAACCTCAGGTTCATGGTCGTGGTAAGGCTGGTGGAAGTATCGCGGTCAATAAGGTTCAGCCGCGTCAGAAGGGCGTCGGTCATGTCGGCACGAAAATCGAACGATGGCAGGCTGTCGGAAAGATCAATCACCCCGTCGAAATTCAGCCGGGCCAGTTCATCATCAAGTTTCACTTTCCCCGAGAATGCTTCCTGCCTGAAGGAACCGTCAATCCTGATGCTGTTCAGGGTATTGCCTTTCGCTACCAGGTTTTGCACCAGGCCGTTGAAATCAAGATCGGCGGTTTTAAGCGACAGGCCTTTTCCTTTAATGTTAGCACTGAGATTCAGTGTTCCGACTTCAGCGGTTTTCAATATCTTGCCCAGGTCGAAATTTTCGGCGCTGACAGTTCCGCCATATTCGATGATATGTTTTTTCTTGTTGTTGGTCAGTAAAATATCCGTACTGATTTTTCCCGCATCCGACCAGAATGCGCCATTGGAAACAAAATCATTGTAAAAACCGGTAAACCTTCCTTTTATCGTAATCATTCCAAACCGATAAAACTCTTGCGGCAATTTTATCCTTTGATTTTCGCCCGGCAATCCGAAAGCGGCAATATCATCAGCCGAAGTAGTAAGATTATCGATTTTAAAATGGGCAAAAGTTTCCGTCCAGTCGGGCAATCCATTCAATGTAACGTCCCCTCTGTAAACGGTGTTTTTCCCGTATGTAATATTCATTCCTTTGCCCTTAAAAGAGGTTACGGTCCCTTTTAAATTTCCGGCTATTCCGAACACCTGGTTCATGCCTTTGATTTCGGGCGCAAAAAACACGATATCGCGCATATCAAGTTCACACGGCCTTAACCGGGAATTTATGTACACGCTATCCAGGAAATCGTTAAAAGCATGATACGCGGGATAATCAAATTCGAGGTCAAGATCCAGCCGGCTGTTATCGGTAACCACATGAAGCTGTTGCACCGAAAGGTCTCTTGATGAAACCGTGGCCAGGCCTGAAAAATTTCTGATGCAGAAACCACTTCTTTCTATGGCGGAAAGCGATTTTATCATGGCCGAGATGGTATCGCCCTTTATTGAGACATTTCGCATTTTCAGGTTCAGGCTTGATATGTCGATATTGTCATAATCCATGCCTTCAGCCTTACCAGCTTTGCTTTGCCGGCAATAGTTAAAATGAGAACCGGAGATTTTCAGGGTTTTGCAACGGATGATCCATGGCTTTGCTGTTGTATCGGGAGGTCCCGGTTTCGAGAAATAATCTATGATGAACTGGAGATTCAACACGCTGTCGCCGCGGTACTGAACAAGGTTAATATCGGCTTTATCAAGCATGATGCGGCTCAGGTTGATCACCCGCTCGCTCTTGCTTATCTTTCCGTATCCAAGTTTGATTTTATCGGCGGCGATAAGCGTGTGATGATGCCGGTCGTTGATCCTGACATCCTTTACCACTACATTCAAAAACCAACTGATGTCGACTCCGCCAACGTAAACTTCTGTTTTCAGCTCTTTTGAGAGATTGCCGGCAATTTGCCGGGTAATATATGTCTGTACCGGGCCCGACCTTAACAAGATATAGGCCGGTAGCGGCAGCAGGAAAACCACCAGCAGGATTCCCATCAATATGGATCGGCCTTTTTTGATATTTTTGTACTTTAAATTGTAACGAAGAGGTTACAGATAACTTCACCCCCGATAGTCTTCAATTATTATGCCCGTTTATATCCTTGCCATCGAATCATCGTGCGACGACACTTCGGCGGCTGTATTTGCCGATACGACCATGCTTTCGAATGTTGTTGCCAACCAGCAGGTTCATAAGGATTATGGCGGCGTGGTTCCCGAACTCGCCTCGCGCGCCCACCAGCAAAATATCATCCCGGTTATTAACGGGGCTCTCGTATCAGCAAAAATAGATAAAAAAATGCTGCATGCCGTGGCTTTTACAAGGGGACCGGGGTTATTGGGCTCCTTACTGGTCGGGACTTCCTTCGCCAAAGCCTTTGCCCTCGGCCTCGATATTCCTTTAATAGATGTGAATCACCTTCAGGCCCATGTGCTGGCCCACTTCATTCAGGAAACAGGAAAAGACCGAAAAACGCCTTCCTTCCCGTTCCTTTGCCTTACGGTATCGGGAGGGCATACACAACTTGTCATTGTACACGATCATTTCAATATGGAAACTGTCGGGCAAACCATCGACGATGCCGCCGGAGAAGCCTTTGACAAAGCGGCAAAGATACTGGGACTTCCCTATCCCGGCGGACCCTTCATCGATAGGAATGCCGCGATGGGCCAGCCTGTTTTCAGGTTTGCCAAACCCAGGATCCCAGGGTTGAATTACAGCTTCAGCGGATTAAAAACATCTTTCCTGTATTATCTTCGCGACAAGCTGAAAACCGAGCCTGCATTCATCCAGGCCAATATGAATGATTTATGCGCTTCGATGCAGCAAGCCATTATCGACATCCTGATGGATAAACTGATAAAAGCCGCAAAACAGTACAAAATCCGCGAAATAGCCATTGCCGGCGGTGTATCGGCAAATTCCGGCTTACGAAAAGCTATCCTTGCACTTAACCAATCACACGGTTATAATGTTTACATCCCCGAATTCCAATACACAACCGACAACGCTGCTATGATAGCCGTTGCCGGTTATTTCAAGTACCTGAAAGGCGATTTTGCCGACCAGTCCTTAGCCCCCTACTCCAGGGGCGGAATTTAGCAACCCGTGACCGTTATTTGTACAGGCAGAGATATGAGACGTCACCTTCTGCTTTTACCCTGAACTTTACTCCTTTTGCCACGATAAATGTGCTGAACGGCTCATAGGATTTCCAGGTTGTTTCACCCGGCAATAAAACGTGTAAAATCCCTGAGGTCACGGTCATGTATTCAATGGTGGCGGTCCCGAATTCATACTCGCCGGCTGCCATCACACCGATTGTTGCAGGGCATTCTGAAGTATTGAAGGCAACCGATTTTACATTTCCGTCGAAGTATTCGTTTACTTTAAACATAGTGGTTTACATTTATTCCGCTCAGGCGGTGGTGATTATTAATTGCTGGATTTCAGGCAAAGAGCAAAGAGCAAGGGGCATGGAGCAAGGGGCATGGAGCATGGAGAACGGAGAACGGAGAACGGGGCAAGGGGAATGGTGCATGGGGCCGGGTGCTTTTTACATATCATTTTCTTCGGCAAGCGTTTTCCATGTTTAAAATCGGGCTGCCAGTAACAATCCGGTTTTATTTGATGGTTTTTGACTGGATGTTAAAAACCGTTATTCTTTTCAAGTGATCAATTCATTGCCAGCCCGCTTATCCGAAACTCAATTCAACCGACCGGCAAAACATGCCGCCTTATTTCAGCACTTCGAATCTTTCATTCACTTCCGTAGAAAGTGTTTTAAAGGTCCTGTCAAAGTGGAGAATATTCTTCCTGGTCATTCCGGGAGGCATATTTCTGCGAATATAATCATTCATCAGGTAATCAATCATTAATTCAGCGTGCTTTCTTCCCGATGCTGCTGCCATGGCATAGATATCCCTGTCAGTAATCCTGGATTCCGAATGTTCAACGAAATACATCTTTTCATCAAAACTATCGTATGTGAATCCGCCGTCGAAATCCTCTTTGATAAAACCGCTCAGATACAACAAACGTTTTTGGTCCGGTTTTGCATTCTGATACTCCACTTCCGTCCAGGTATTGAGGCCGAATGTCGACAGTTCATACTCCTTGTAATAATAGTTTTCGTCAACATCGTAGGTATCATAGTAGTACTTTTTGGTTTCTTCCTCCATCTGTAACTGCGCAAAGCTGATAATCCATTTCGGACCGGGTTCTGCCCGGAAAGCGATGCTGTCATCACACAGCATTACCCGATATCCCGCCGATGTCATTCCGCTGATGAAGGCATTATAAAATTTTTCAAGAAAAAGGGAATCAGAAACGTGTTGCAGGAATTTGCTCCTGAAAAAGCCGGCCGAATCCCTGGCCTCTTCACTTATCAGATTGACGGGATCGGGTTCCTGGTATGTCAGGTTCGTTTTATAAATGAAATCGGACGGCACAACCAGGAGCGTTTCATTGTGCTCTTTCCTGATATATTTTCGTCCCAGCCGGTGTTCAACCGTACAGGATGAAAACACAGACGATAAAATTACCGCGACAGCTATTCCGGAAAGAATACGGCAGGATAGGACAGTATGAGGTTTGAAGCGTAAGACCATTGATACAAGTTAATAAAGCGGAATTCCGGCAACCTTTAATCCGTCACACTCAGGCCGGCTAGCATCTGTTCTGCAAATTTGCGGCCATAATCAACCGCTTTCCTGTAATCCTCTTCGTGCGGCGTGAATTTAACAAATACGCCTTCCCCGAAAAATTTCAGCTTCAGGTTTGTAAGGTTCGATTCGATCATTTTCATCGATTCGCCGCTCCACCCATACGAGCCGAAGGCGCCGGCCAGTTTGCCCTTGTCGCGGATCGGATTAACGGCTGCAAACAACTGGTAAACAGGCATCAAAATATTCTGGTTGATGGTGGGAGAACCAACAATCAGCCCGGTGCATTCCGACAGGTAAGCGTCAATTTTATCGAGGCCCATCGTTTCGATGTCGTGCAGCTCAACATCAACCCCGGCAACCTGTTTCGCCCCTTCGGCTATTTTGGCGCCGATGGTGGCTGAGTTTTGATAGGCGGAAACGTAGGCGATGAAAACCATCGGTTTGGTTCCCTGCCCGAGGGTTTCGCGGGACAGTTTTTCCGACATGTCGACATATTTCTTCCAGTGCGAACGAAGTATCGGCCCGTGCCCTGGAAGAATTGCATTGATTTCAAGCGGCCTGATCTTTTCGATGGCTTTGAGCATAAACCTGCTGAAAGGTTTCAGGATAACGTCGAAATAGTATTTGAACGAATCGTCCCAGTTGCCGGCAAGGTCGTCGAACATAGCTTCATCGCAATAATGGGCGCCGAACGAATCGCAGGTAAACAGAAGCTTGTCTTCCTCCAGGTAGGAATAAACAGAATCGGGCCAATGAAGGTTTGGCGCCCCGATAATGCGTAATTTCTTATTGCCGAGATCAATGACATCCTGGTCTTTCACCTGGATATGCGTGAAATCGAATCCTAACAGGTCGCGCAGGTAGCGGATCGCGTTGCCGCTGCCTACCACCTTTGCCTTTGGCGCTATTTCCAGCAATTTGCCGAGGCTGCCGCTATGATCGGGTTCCGTATGGTTTACGATGATATATTCAAGCTCGGCAGGATCGCAAAGTGTGCGCAACTTTTCAACGAAAGTATCGAAATACTTCACTTTCACCGTCTCTACGATCGTTTTACGGTCGGCATTAATGAAATAGGCATTGTAGGTTGTGCCGTAAGGCGTGTGCATTACCACGTCAAATGTTACCAGTTCGCGGTCGAGCACGCCTACCCATGATACGTCGTCTGAAATTTTAAGTACTTTGTTGTCTGCCATGGTGAATTAATTTGATGTTTTTGATTTGAATCCTGACAGCTTATAAACGCCTGAAAGGTTTGAATTGTTTATAAGAATCTGTTTAAAATCCTTATCAATATTGAGTTTGCAAAAGATCATTACAATAATCCTTTGATTTTCATGAGGCTTTAAAACAACGACATTTGGATACCGGGTCCATCATCATCGTCCCTGTTGTTTTCATTCTCCTGTTCAGGCCACGGCTTTGTTTCAGTCGTGTTTTCTTCTTCAGTGCCTGATTCATCCCCGGCAAGCTCTTCTTCATTATCTTCTGTTTCCTCTGTTTCCTCCGTTTCGGCGACGACTGATTCTTCGAATGGCAACGGGTCAAGCCAGTAAGAATCTGCCACCGGATGCGAGGACAGGCGTTTGCCTTTTGCCTTCATACCCATCACTTCGACAAAGGAATCAACTTCGAGCGATTCATTTTCCAGGGGCTTTTTCACACCTTCGTTGTTATAATCAACCTGAAGTACAGGCCGGTAATCGGTAGAAATCAGGTGCAACGTCACACCATCCTCGTCGGGTATGAAGGGTACTTTTTTGTCGGTCATTTCCACCAGGAACCGTTTCACGAAGTAATGACCCTTTTCGGGATTGAAATAAATACAGGTAACGGGTTTCTTCGGGTTTAATTTTTCGATAACGACCATGTCTTCCTCAAAGTGATTGGAAAGGTCGAAGTTCATCAGGCGGTAACACCCTGACTTCATGATCGTTAAAATTTTATCATCTTCCTTGAAAGCGCCCAGGTATTTTCCCCGCTGATCGGTGTTGAGGCGCATCACAGTGTCGTCGTACCAGATGTCGCGGGCGCTCAGCGTAGACAGTCCTTTCTCGGCCTGGACAATTTTACGGATGGGATTCCGGGAAAGGATGTTTCCCTGCGATGCCCGGCCTTTGATTGCCAGCGAAGCAAAGTCAAAGTCAAAATTCAGTTTTTTAAGTCTTGGCTTGGGTTTCAGCGAAACGCGGATAACCTCCGACTCGCCGTTCGGGTTGGCCGTAAAATACAGCACCGATGATCCTTTGGTTCCTTTAGTGAGGTTATATTCCTTGTCGCGGACCACGCCGGTGACCGAGAACCGTTTGACATAATAAGCCCCCATCCTGCCATCCTGGTATGCCAGGTTATAAACCGTGCGGTCATCGTTTTTCTTGAATACATCGATGTGGATAACATCTTTACCGACAAATAATTTTTCAGCTACCCTGGTTACGATAAAAGTGCCGTCCTGCCTGAAAACAATGATATCATCGAGGTCGGAACAATCACAGACATATTCATCCTTTTTTAGGCCGGTTCCGGCAAAACCTTCTTCGCGGTTCACGTAGAGTTTTTGTGTGGCGGCTGCAACTGCAACAGCTTCAATGGCTTCAAAATTTCTGATTTCGGTTTTCCGCTCGCGGTTAGCGCCATATTTCCGTTTGATCTCCATGTAATAGGCGATGGCATATTCAATCAGGTGAGCCAGGTTGTATTTTACTTTCTCCATCTCCTCGCACAGCGCTTTCAATGTATCGTCCCATTTTTTCAGGTCGAACTTGGTGATGCTGCTCATAGGTTTTTCGATGAGACGCTTGTAATCTTCCTCTTCGATTGGCCTGTAAAATTCCTGGTAATAAGGTTCAAAAAGCGTGTCAAGAACTTTGAATACGATTTCAGCCGAGGTGGCATTCTCGTATTTCGGATTCTTATACATTCCCTCACGGATGAAAATTTTAAGCAATGTGTTGAAAAACACCTTCTCTAAAAGCTCATCCAGGTGTATCTGCAATTCGGCTTTGAGCAGATTAACCGTCTGTTGGGTCGAAATCCTCAGTATCTCGCTTACGCCGCAGAAATTCGGTTTCCCGTTCATGATAACGCAGGAGTTGGGCGATTCGCTCCGCTCGCAGTCGCTGAAAGCATAGAGTGCATCTATGGTCTGGTCGGGCGAAACGCCTGACTGCAACTGGATAAGGATCTCAACGTTCCGGGCTGTATTATCATCTATTTTCTTAATCTTGATCTTGCCTTTGTCGTTGGCGGCGATGATGGAGTCAATCAGGTCGCCGGTGGTTGTGCCCCATGGGATTTCGGTGATGACCAGCGTTTTTTTGTCAAGCTGGTTGATGCGGGCACGGATGCGGACTTTGCCGCCACGCAGACCGTCATTGTATTTTGAAAAATCGGCAAGCCCTCCTGTGGGGAAATCCGGTACAATGACAAACTCCTCCCCTTTCAGAATGGCAACCGAAGCATCAATCAGCTCATTAAAATTATGTGGCAACAATTTACTGGCAAGGCCTACGGCGATGCCTTCCACTCCCTGGGCAAGCAGCAACGGAAACTTCACGGGCAATGAGACAGGTTCTTTATTCCTGCCGTCATACGAAGCCTTCCACTGTGTTGTTTTTGGATTGAAAGCTACCTCAAGGGCGAACTTCGACAGCCTGGCTTCGATGTAACGTGGCGCAGCAGCGCTGTCGCCGGTAAGGATGTTTCCCCAGTTTCCCTGCATATCAATCAGCAGGTCCTTTTGTCCAAGCTGGACCAGGGCATCCCCGATAGAAGCATCACCATGCGGATGGTACCTCATGGTAGTGCCGATAATATTGGCTACCTTGTTGTACCTTCCGTCATCCAGTTCATACATGGCATGGAGAATCCGTCGCTGCACCGGTTTCAGCCCGTCAAGCACTTCGGGAACTGCACGCTCCAGGATCACGTATGAGGCATAATCGAGAAACCAGTTCTGGTACATTCCCGACAACTGCATCGTACGATACAATTCTCCGGACACAGCTTCGTCGTCTTCAGGCGTCTCCACGGCCGGTTCATCCTGGTCAACAGGCGATTCGTTATCTTCTTCTTCAAAAATGTCTTCCTTCTCTTCCATCGGGTAATTATGAGGATATAAAGTTCTGTAAAGTCCGGGAAATAATTTCCTTCCGGTTTATTTCTTTGCTATCCTCAACAGGATAGCTTCAGCCGTCAGGCACATCAGGGCCAGGATGACAAACCATTTCCACAGGCTTATCCCGTTGTTGATTTCACTAAGCAATTGATCGACAGGCTTGTTTTTAGTTTCAAGAATGCTCACCGACGGGTCTTTCAATTTACTGATCATCGCGCTTATTTCGTCACGGGTGAGACATTGAAGGTCGCTTTCATCCCGGTTATAATTAAAGGAAAGGCTTGCTATTGCCGCCGGTCCGTTCATCAGAAAGTAATTGCCTGCATTTTTAACCTGATCCCGAGCATATAGGTTTATTCCGTTCCCAGTGCGGTGTATCTCAGGTATGATCTCAAAATCGCCGGATTCTGATTTCAGCCTGAAGACTTTGTCGGAGGCGGGGGAAGGCACATTGAGCCAAACAGCTTCATCTTTACCGATAATTGAATACAGGAAAGCCGGCGGACGGCTCATCAGAGCAATATTATACAGCACAGGGACAAAGAGTGCCTGCTGTTGAAAATTGCTGAAACCGGCATCCAGTGGGGCTGCAAACTGGTACATCTTTCCTTTGCCGGAATTGGTTTCAACCAGGAAATCACGGCCATTGAGCATTTTCATGACCGGAACCGTAAGGGTAACAGCTTTGGACGCAATCGGATAATACTGCGATATCAAAGGCAATTCAAGGTTCTGAGGCAGCCTGCCCGGTTCCTGATCAAATACGTTCCGGAATACGGGATCTGTCTCATTCAGCGTAATTACTTTTGAATTGGAGGTATCAACGGCCATATAAACCGGGCATCCGGCCTGGGCCAGCAGGTTGTTGTAAGAAACGATATCCGCACTTTTAGCAGGAAAAACGGCTAAAGTGCCCCCGTTGTCAACATACCGTCGCAATTCCTGGTTAAGGCCCGAGGAGATTTCCGGCAGTTCATTCAGAATCAGGAGATTAAAATTTTGCAACGCACTATAGTCCAATGATTTCTCATTCACATTCTGCATCCGAACGGTCGAATCCTGCCCGAACAGGGCATTCAGGTAACGGTTTTCGGCCCCGCCATTGATAGTGAGTACCTTGATGGATGAAGTTACTTCGAAAGACAGGAAGAATTTGTCGTCGTAGGTAACAGGATAATCCGTCACTTCAACGACCGCCTGCTGGAAACCAGGCTGATAAATGGTAAACGGAATCTTAATTTCACCGGCTCCGCCTTCGGACAAACTGATTGTTGCTACAGCTTTCTGCGTTCCGTTTATACTCAGTTTGACCGGGATTTTTTCCAGCGATTTATCCGATTTGTTCCTCACGCGGACATTCAGCGTCGAAGTCTGACCTGTTTGCTGCAGCGGCAATTCGAACCAACAACTGTCGATATAAACATTTTCCCGGGTATTTGCTTTTAATGGCAGCAAATACCTTTGAAAACCGCTGGCCGGGATATCTTCAAAGGTTTTAAACACCGATTTCTGGAAATCGGAAATAATAAAGGCTGTTTTTTCAGTTTTTCCCTCTGTTTTCAGAATATCATCCTGACGGCTGACAATTTCCTTCATCGTCCTGACGGAAGGCGAAGGCTTAACCTCGTTCAGCATCAGGAGGAATTCTTCACGGGTAACCAGTCGCTGATGTTTCCCTTCAAAGTCATTGGTGAGCAACTGGAACCTGTCCGAAGGCTGATAGGCTGAGACTATTTCTCTCGCTTTCCGGCGTGCTTCCTCCAACAGGGTTCCGTCGGGTCCCATGGCTTCCATGCTAAAGGAATTGTCGACAAAAATGCTGACGACATTTCCAGATGCCCGTGGCTTCCTGCTTTCTGAAAAGGGAATATAAGGCTGGGCGAAAGCCATTACCAGAGAAACAATGGCCAGCATACGCAATGCCAGCACCACAAGGTGCCTGAGCCTGGATTTCTTTTGCGTTTCCTGTTTCAGTTCCCTTAGAAACCTGACATTGGTAAAGTATACCTTACGGAATCTCCGGAAATTGAACAAGTGAATGATCACCGGAATGGAAACCGCGAGAAGCCCAAGAAGAAACAAAGGATTTACAAACTGCATTCTGCCTCATTAATATGCAACAACAGGCAAAAATAACGATTTACGTTACAAGGAATGACGCCTGTGAATAAGTTTTACCATCGGATTCTCATTTCCTGATAACGATTATTTTCCGGTTAACACTACACCTTTTCCGGCTGTGCCCCTGCTCACCAGTAACTTCCATTGCATCTGATGCGAACTGTTCCGGCCTGAATTAAAGATCGTCGTCATTCGCCCGGTCCCGCCATGCGCGTGAAAACGCAAATTCCATTTCATCTTGATCCGGATTCTCCCCTGCTGTCGTAATGGTTTCTGCGGTTTTACAATTCTGACCGCGCATTTCGCGGAACATGCCGGAATTTTGAACAAAACAATCCTGCATTATCAGCAATTCATTGAATTCTTCTGAGTAATCAATCATACTGATTAGTTGAAAATCAAACAGCGAAAATAAAGTTGTAAAGGCATCCAGCCGTTAAGCGTTTTTTATCCTGATATTAAACTTTAATTAAGCCGTGAAAATGTATTGCCGCATAGCGCCTTAGGGTTGCCGAATGATGTGGAAAAGCGGACTCCGCCTGTTCAGGGACCTTCCGAAAGCTGTAGCCCGGGCTCAGTTCAAGATATGCCTTAACTGAAATGATGGTACTATCTGGAAATCTTCAATGTAAATGAGAATGTAGAGCCGACCCCGGGGGCGCTTCGGATATTGATGGTTTGATCATGGGCTTCAA
>Ga0209099_1001631_pt1 | contig 21896 bp, 15 predicted proteins | sample AD_JPNHW2_MetaG_FD_184430 | JGI IMG/M metagenome (GOLD analysis project Ga0209099, IMG submission 184430) | Active sludge microbial communities of municipal wastewater-treating anaerobic digesters from Japan - AD_JPNHW2_MetaG (SPAdes) (version 2) | ecosystem: Engineered > Bioreactor > Anaerobic... | reverse complement strand
GATGGGAAAGACGCTAGTTTTTTGCCTTCCCGGCAGTGTCAGGGCGGTAAATGAGTACTTTGCCGAGATCAGCAGATCACTGTTTCACATGATCTACATGATCCACAATCTCGATTCTCATTAAATCGTAATTCGCAATCACAAAAAAAGCAGAAAACTGCTTTTTGTTATACCTCGGGCGGAAATAAAGCCCTTCAGTCTGCAGAATACAATACACTATCTCCGAACTTTAGTACTTAAGTTATTCATTAACACTGAGAATCCGGGATAATTCAGAAAAGTTTAAAATAAACCGAATTAACCGCCAGGTTGGTTGGTAACTGGTTGCAGCTATGTGCAAGAAGCTGAACAAAATTGCCATTTTCTCTTTACAGAAAAGCTACACGGCGACAAATCATTCTGCCTGTCCGGGTCTATCTAAAAATTTGAAAAGCCGTTCGAAAACCCTGTCAAAACTATTTAAAAGCTCACCTGTTTAATACAACAGATCATTCCTTATCAACAGTCATTAAGGTTGATCAAAATGCATAAATGGCAGTTGAAATCTCCAAACTGATGCGCGTAAATAGTTTTCAACAACCTTAAATTCTGATTGCCAGTGCCTTGAAATTGGCATGAAAAAGCAGTAATTTTATGCATCAGCGATTAATGCCTGGTACACCGGTATTCCACCTGCAGTTTTGCCGGCTTTTCACAGGATTAATCTTACAATCAGGCAACGTGTCTTTGGAAGGGGCACGTTCCTGATTAGCCCAGAGAGAGAAAGCAAGCCTCTCTTAGCTATTATACCAGGTCAGCGTGATCTGCTCATTAACCGGGCTGCTTAATTCTTACTCGCTTAATCGACCTGGTCCTGACGGACTGAATCATCTTTGAACTTTGCAGGTTAAATCGTGCGGAACAGCCGTGCCATTGATTTTGGAAAATTTAACAAATCAGGCGGCCAGATTGAAATAATTTTGTAATAACCTTTAATTCCTATAAACAATGGATCATTTAACTAATAACCGACAGTCAACCAGGGTTTTAAAGGCAAATCAAACCCTGAGTGTAGTATTCAGCAGTGCTGCAGTGAATACAGCTAGTGACCACAATACCGGAATACACGTAAATATGTTTCCCGACAAAAACATAAGCCTTGGCTGGTTCGAGGATTCAATTGCTCCGATTTCAGCCGAAGAATATAATATCGATTCATCCATTACCATGGAGGACAGCCGCCGAAATTTCCAGGGTGACCTTTACCGGCATTCGCCATACAGCGAAGTTTACGGCAAATCAACGCTATACAATATCAGGTAAAGATTTGGCCGATAAACTTTGTAATGGGTTGATGAAATGAGTATTAGCAAGAGATACATTAAAACCAGGGATGTTTTCAGGGTGAATTTCACATTGCCTGATTATGCTAAAGACCATGCGAAGAAAGCCGCGATTGTCGGTGACTTCAACGCCTGGCATCCTGATAAGGACCTGATGAAAAAAGATAAGACCGGAAATTTTACGGGTTCGGTTGATTTACCGGCAGGACATGATTATCAGTTCCGCTACCTGGTTGATAAATACAACTGGGAAACCGACTGGGAAACCGACGGGTTGGCTGAAACGCCGTACGACGAGACATACAACTCAGTGATTCAATGCACTGAAAGACCCCGGCATCCTGAATAATTCAAAAAATGTGAACCATGTGTATCAATAAAACCATATTACCGGAAAAAGGGATCTGCAGGATTACCTTTACGCTGAAGGATACCCTGGTTGATCATCCCAGGGAAGCTGTTATTGTAGGCGATTATAACAACTGGGACCCTCGGGGAATAAAAATGCAGAAATCTCCCCAGGGCTATTTTGAACGAACAGTTGAACTGCCTGCAGGCAGGGATTACCAGTTCAGATACCTCGTGAACAGGATGAACTGGGAGAACGACTGGCAGGCCGATGCGTACGCCCCTACCCCGTTTTGTGATAGTTACAATATGGTGATTTCGTGTGAATTGCCGGAGAGCGATTAAGAAATTACTTTGCGCAAAACCTGAGAAAGTTTTGACAAACCCCTAAATCACTTTGCGTAAAAGCTGAGACGGGTATGACTAACCCTAAATCAGAGGGTGTAAAGTTTTTTGTGTAAACGGACATTCAAATATTCACATTGCCACATCGCCATATTTTCAAATTCTCCCATTTTCAAATTTAAATTTATCTACTTTCATGTGATTGACAGCCTTTTTCTCAGCCGCTAACTTTGTCTCCTGGCGAATTCTTTAATTTTTCATTTCAAATCATGAAAAGTATTTGTTTTTATGTAAAAGTTCCTTATATTTGGAGTACTTGTATATCTATATCAATTTAATAGCTTATTTTATGAGACACATTATTTTATTTATCCCTTTTCTCATTGCCGGCACCCTTTCTTCTACCGCCCAGAATGCTGAACTGGATTCGCTGATCAACGCCGAAAAAATTTATACACAACAGGACAGCAGGCGCATGGCATTGCTTACAGACCTGATGCTAAAACTCAGGCAGCCTGCCCCCCGCCAATGCATGGAGTATTGCAGCAAAACCATTGCACTGGCTACTATCCTTGGCGACAAATCATCTGAGGCACTGGCGTATTCCAACAAAGGCGTCTGCTTTCATTTCATGGGCAAACCGGACAGTGCCATTGCAGAATTAAATCATTCACTCTCAATCTACAGGGCTATTGCTGACAGCGCGGGCATAGCCAAAGCGCTCAACAACCTCTGCAAGGTATATCTCGATAACAGGCTCGATGTAACTATGGCCGAACAATATGGTATCGAATGCATTGCTATACGCGAACAAACCGGTGATAAAAAATCACTGGTTGGATCTTATGGTAATCTTGGGATCGTTTATACCCTGAAAACTGATTACCGTGAAGCCCAGGAAGTGCTTCTGAAGGCCGTGAATCTGGCAGAAGAAACCGGCCAGGCCAACAGGATATCCAATATCTACATGCAGTTGGGAACCGTGTACAATTATCTTTTTGAGAGTGAGAAAGCTCGTGAGTATTATAGGAGAGCGCTTACGTGTGTATCTCCCGGTGATGAATTGGGCTTAGCTATGATCAATATGAATATCGGAGTCACTTATATGAATGTATTACCCCGCGACGAGGCGTTCAGATACTTTAATCCGGCGTTGAAGATTTTCCGCAAATACAATAACAACATGGGAATTGTGACGGCATTGACCGATATGGGTCATATGCTTAACAACATGAGCGATACCAGTTTCAGGCGAATGAAGCAGGCCGGCTTATTTGATGAGCTTAACCCCGAAGCTTCCGATCAATTCTCACTGGCATCGGAGTGCCTTCAAGAAGCCCTGAAATATGATAAGAAGGTAAGTGTTTCGGGTTCAACAGTATTAACGCTCACACTGATAGGCGAAAATTACGCTTATTATAAAAATTTTCAGGAAGCGCTCAGATATTTCAGAGAATCCCTGAGCCTGGCCGACAGTCTGAAAATTCCCGGCAGCAAGAAGGTGGCGCTTCATAAAATGGCCTCCATATTCGAAGAACTGAAACAATGGGATTCTGCCTACTACTATTTCACAAAGTACATTAGTGTCCGCGACACCATCGACAATAAATCCATCCATGATCAACTCGCCCGCAAGGAAGCTGAATACGAATTCAGCATTAAGGAAAAAGACCTGCTGCATCAGAAAGAACTAAGCGATGTGGCGGCCGCCAGCGCCAATAGCGAACTTCAGCGCCAGCTCCTCCTCACCCGCACCCGCGAACAGGAAATCCTCCTCAAAGACCGCGCACTCGAAATAGGGCAGAAAGAAAAGGAGATGCAGCACCTGGCCTACCTGAAGAAAATGGCTGAACTGGATGTGGTGAAACTGGAGAAGCAGGACAAGGACAAGCAACTCAGCCTTACCAAACAGAGCTTTGCCCTGCAGAACCTAAAACTGAGTAAGCGCGAACTGGAGCGCAACCTGCTCATCGTGGGTGTGGCGCTGAGCCTGTTCAGCATCTTCCTCATTTTCCGCAACTACCGCAACCAGCGCAAAGCAAACCTCAGGCAGCAGGAACTCAATGCCCTGGTTACGGAAACCAACGAAGAACTGAATAGTAAAAACATCGAACTGGCCTCCACGCTCGAAAACCTGCGAGCCACCCAGGCGCAACTCGTGGAAACTGAGAAACAGAAAGAAAATGAAGTGATCCGCCGCCGCATATCGCAGGACATCCACGACGACATCAGCTCGGGCCTCACCCGCATTGCCTGGCTCAGCGAACTGGCCAAAGAAAAAGCTTCTCAGGGTTTACAGGAGGATGCTGCCGCCGCATTACGAAAAATTGTTGCTTCTTCGCGTGAAACAGTGGACCGGCTGGGAGAGATCATCTGGGCCATCAACCCCGACCGCGACAACCTCGAAGGCTTCTTCGCCTACCTCAGGACCTATATCGTAAAGTTCTTCGAGGATACGCCCTTCAAGGTCACGCTCGATTTCCCCGAAAAGAAACCTGACCTCAAATTCAATCCCGACCTCAAGCGCACGCTGTTCCTAGTGGTGAAAGAGGCGCTGCACAACGTGGCCAAGCACTCCAAAGCAAGCCAGGTGGCCGTGGCTTTCCACTGCCCCGACCACCGCTACAACATCACCATTACCGACGACGGCAAAGGCTTTGATGTTGCCGCCACCCAGCTCAAAGGCAACGGGCTGAAGAACATGCAGAAGCGCATGGAAAGCGTGGGCGGAACGATTGAAATTGACAGCCAACCGGAAAAAGGGACGGTGGTGAGTTTATCCGGTGAGGTGTACAATTGAGGACTTTGCTAATTCAGCTATTAAAATTGAAATTAATCCCAACTAATCTTAATAATCCAGGATCATGAAGAGTTCGACTTTACTAATCGCAACACTGATCTGTGTTCTGAGCAGTTCAGCCCAGGAACTACAGTGGATCAATTACCTCAGCAGCAACGAAATACACTCTATTACTGAACAATCTGACTCATTGGTCATTGGTACAAATGGAGGAATAACCTGCATCAGTAAGATCACGGGAGTTCCCAGCTTTTATTATGCTGCAAATTCCGGATTGCCCGTGAACAATGTCGGCTCAATTGCTATTGACAGTTCTGGGAATTGGTGGATTGCCAATGAATGTTTAACAATGTTTGACGGCACTTCCTGGACCTATTACAATCCCTCCAACTCCCCTTTACCCGGATGTGATATCACTTGCATTTTTATTGATCATAATGACCAGAAATGGTTAGGATGTGGTGAAAACCTGGTAAAGTTTGATGGCGTTAACTGGACGATCATTAACAGTGCTGATTTAGGATTGCCGGGGAAACTAATTACTGCCATTGCAGAAGATGAAAATGGAACATTATGGATTGGTACAAAAGGATGGAACGGAGGACTTGTCAGATATGACAGCGTTGCATCCTCTGTCTTTATTTTGCACTATTATGGCATGTTATCAGATGATGTTACCTCGATAGCTATTGACGATAACGGGATTAAATGGATAGGAACCCATGGCGGCGGTATTGCAGAATTTGACGGATCAAACTGTACTGTTTATAAAGCATCCGATTCCGACTTGCCTTCGGACACCATTAACGCGATAGCTATCGACAAATTAGGCAACAAATGGATAGGGACTGATAATGGCCTGGCCATTCTGAATGGATCAAAATGGACATTATACAATGCTTCCGATTCCACTTTTCCTTCGGACAAAATTCAGGCAATTAAGATATCCGGCGATGGCGACAAGTGGATTGGCACTTCAAAAGGGCTGGTTTCTGTAAAATTCGATGCCTCGCAGTGGACTATATACGGCACCAACAATTCAAGCATTCCAAATGATCAGATAGTTGCATTATATATCGACGAAACATCCAACAAGTGGATTGGTACTGCCGATGGGCTGGCATACTTCAACGATGTAAACTGGACGATCTACAATACTTCCAATTCGGGGCTGACAAATAACTGGTGCGAATGCATTACTAAAGATGACAACGGGAATATCTGGATAGGAACTGATGGTGGCGGGCTCCTGAAATTTGACGGATCAAACTGGCAGGTTTATAATACATCCAACTCCGGGTTGCCAAATAACAGCATAACAATTGTGGCTTTTGAGCCCGGAGGAATTATGTGGGTAGGAACACAAAACGGCGTAGCAAGGCTTGTGGGAACTCAATGGGAAATACCACTGCCTTCTGCTTATATTTATGACATGGACATCGATATATTCGGAAATAAGTGGTTTGGCACCCCCCAGGGCCTGGCCAAATTTGATAACACGAACTGGACATTCTATAATTCCTCCAACTCAATCTTACCTAATAATACTGTATTGTCGGTAACTTCCGATCATAATGGAACACTATGGATAGGTTGCATGGGAGTAGTCAAATATGATGGTTTAAACTGGACATATTATCCACCATCCTCATCAGGATCAGGAGTTCCACAAGCTGCGGTAAGAGATATTCAAGTTGACCTTAATAACGATAAATGGTTTGCAACAAACGGAGGTTTGGCGAAGTTCGATGAAACAGACTGGACCACATATACATTACAAAACTCAGGCATACCATGCAACTTTATTCCTTGTGTAGGTTTTGAGCCAGGTGGAGCAATCTGGATAGGTACAGAATGTGGCATAGGAGTTGCAAAAAGCGATGGAATAGCCTGGTCGCCCCAGGCAACCTCCAATTCAGGATTGCCCGTTAACGATATCGGGCCAATAACAACGGATGCTAATGGAACTAAATGGTTTAGCGGTGATGGTATCACCAGATTATATTTTAACCAGTGGACAAATTTTAATGTCTTCAATTCAGGTCTGCTTGATGATTGCATAACATCTTTGGCTGCAGAAAACGAAGGAACCTTATGGATAGGACATTGTCATGATGGTATAACAAGATATGACGGAACTGGCTGGCCATCCTTTAACACATCAAACTCCGGCATTACAAATGACGATGTCCATGATATTGCCATTGACTATAGCGGGAATAAATGGATGAGCACCTATGACGGGTTAAATAAGTTTGACGGAACAACCTGGACAACATATACCACCCTTAATTCAAACATTCCGGGAAATGATATCGGCAAAATCGGAATTGGGTATGATAATAACATATGGATAGCCTGTAATGGATTGGGAATGTCCAGGTTTGATGGCTCGCAATGGATTACCTTTAATACCGGTAATTCTCCAATTCCTGAAAATGATATCCGGGATATCTGTGTTGACAAATCAGGAACTGTATGGATAGCGAATGACGGCCTGATAAGTTATAATGGATCTGAATGGAACATCTATAACACTCAAGCACTGGGTTTGCCCCGATGGGTCGATAAGATTGCCATAGACTCGAGCGGCAATAAATGGGTAAGTTTCTTGGCAACACCGGGAATCATAGCTAGATTCGACGGAACTGATTGGACGGCTTATACTTCTGGAAACTCGCCATTGCCGCACAACCTTATCAACGATTTACTAGTGGATGAGTATGACTACAAATGGATTTCTACCTCAGGAGGAGGTGTTGTGGTCATTATCGGAAGCGGTGGAACAGTGGATATAATGGAGCTCAAGCGAAATCGGGAGGGTTACCTTGTTTACCCAAATCCTGCCCGCGAGTTACTGCATCTCATTGCGCTTGATAATCAGAAGATACTGGATGCAGAAATAATAAACATACATGGGCAGAGGATCGAGCGCATTTTTAATCTTAGCAACACTGCACAAATTTCAATAAAGCACATACCGAATGGCTTATATAACCTGAAAATTCAAGCTGTGGAAGGGACCTGCAATATAAAGTTTATCAAGTTGTAAATCTTATCTTTCAGGTTAACAGCAAGTATCCGGGTTTATGCAGTAGTCTGTTGGTAAAAAATATCCCTCATGTGAGGGAAGTATTATTCGAAACGTAATGCGAGTTAAAATTAGTCACATGAAAAAGTCATTACTGGTTCTGTTAAATGGTCTCGCTCCTTTGGTTCTTTTTTGCCAAACGACAGTGACACTCAACTTCTCCGGCCTTGATTCAATTGGCCAGTATCCTGCATGGCTGGATAGCGTTTATGTTAAGAATTCAACACGATACTGTGATACCACCCTGTACGGCTTACATCCGTCTCTGGTGTTGACTGCTACCTGGCCTGTTGGCCTGGATGAACGAGAGATGAAGCCGGAGAAGGATTTCTGGCTGCAGTCAAGTATTCCGAATCCATTTCACGAATCTGCTGTCGTAAGACTGTTCCGGTCTTACGCTGGTCCATTATATCTCCGGTTGACCAATGAACAGGGAAAATTGCTGGCCGGGTTATCCGGGACTTATGATAAAGGGATTCTTTCCTTTAAGATATCATCCGGCGAAACCGGTTTGCTGCTGCTTACCATATCTGATAATCATCATCTCGAATCGATAAAAATGGTTTCTGCAGGACAGCAGAGAACAGGAAGCATTATCGAATACTCAGGCCTTGTGGATAATTCAGACCCCGAAATCTTAAAGAGTTCGACAAATTCAAGCTTCACTTTTTTCCTGGGGGATCAATTGAATTATACTGGTTTCTCTACAGGATACTGCAATGCCGTGATATTTGATCAACCGCTGGCTGACACTAATTACCTGTTTTATTTCAATGAGCCGGCTTTGCCAGCAGTTATAACCGCAGAAGTTACCGGGATTACAGATTCATCGGCTATTTGTGGAGGTAATGTTACCGAAAATGGTTATCCGCCGGTTTCAGCGCGAGGCGTTTGCTGGAGCACAGAAGAGAATCCCACCCTTGATGACCCGCATACAACTGACGGTTCTGGATTAGGTGAATTCATCAGTCACCTGTCAGGGCTGACACCACAGACAATCTACCATGTTAGGGCTTATGCTACCAATGGAACCGGTACCACCTATGGTGAGGATATTTCATTTCCGACTACAGGTGAAACTGTAATTGATGTTGACGGAAATGTTTACCAGACAGTTGTCATTGGTAATCAGAAATGGTTGCTTGAGAACCTTAAAGTGACTCATTACCGGAATGGGGATGAGATTCCGAATGTAACGGATGGCCCTGAATGGATGAGCCTTTCAACAGGTGCCTATTGCTGGTATGATAACAACATAACTTATAAGGACCTTTATGGCGCCTTGTATAACTGGTACACTGTGGTTGACTCCCGGCAGCTCTGCCCTGACGGTTGGCATGTACCCGGCTCAGATGAATTTCAAACCATAGTTGACCTTTTTGGAGGTTATGAACTAGCAGGAGGAGCACTCAAAAGCACTCGCACTGATCCTGATCCTCATCCAAGATGGGACCTGCCCAATGAAGGTGCAACCAATGAAAGCGGCTTTACTGGTCTGCCCGCCGGAAGACGCACCGGATCAACTACTTACAATTTTTCTCATCTTGGGAAAAATCACAAAGTGTGGAGTACCACTCAGACTGATGCTGATCATGCCAATTATCTCAAACTGGATTATGGTGTTATCTACGGGAATGTTGCGGAAGAAGGCAAACGTTACGGACATTCAGTCAGGTGTATAGAAGACTAATTTTGGTAATTTCATCGGGTTTAAATCAGGAACAGACCTTGTGTGTAATGATGCGCATTGGAATTATAGTATAAACACCAGGTTGTTTTGGAGAGTATAGAGTAAAACGGGCTTATCCTCATTCTCTGACAGCTATTTATCTACTAATATGTGATTGCGAGGCGCGTTTGCAAGTTTTTAACTTTACTCAAAACTTTTTGCGATGAACCCGATCAACATAGTTTTGGTAGAAGATGACAACGAAATCAGGGATTCGATGGAGCTGTTCCTCTCGAAAGCCAAGGATTTTCATATAGCAGGCTCTTTTAGTACAGCCGAAGAATTTATGGAAGTATTTGAAGATATACATGTTGATGTAGTGCTGATGGACATTAACCTGCCGGGTATTAATGGCATTGAGTGCGTGAAGCAGGTGAAACCTAAAAATGAATCCATTCAGTACATGATGTGCACGGTTCACGAAGACCAGGACAAGACTTTTGCCGCCTTGTGTGCCGGAGCGACTGGATATATTCTGAAAAATGCCACGCCCGCGCAACTCATTGACGCAATCCGGGATATCGCCCGGGGCGGTTCGCCAATGTCACCCCAAATTGCCAGGTATGTCCTCAAGGCTTTCCAGGCTCATAACCAGCACCCCGATAGGATGCAAAACTTTACCCAGCGGGAAAAAGAACTGGTGATGGCCCTTTCCAAAGGATACCAGTACAAGGAAATAGCCGACCAGATGTTTATCAGCATAGAAACAGTGCGGACGTATGTACGGAATATTTATGAAAAGCTGCAGGTCCACTCCCGTACCGATGCTATCAATAAGGTTTTCGGGCAGAACATCTAAAATGAGTTAATTTGAAAATGTAACAAATTGAAAATGAAGTTTTACTGTTAGTTCACTATCTTTTCCAACCCGGTAATTTGTCTAATTTTCAAAATTTCAAATTTTCGAATCTTCAAATTCCAACTCCCACCCACCCGCTAACCGTTGAAGGGGTCTTACGCAAAGGGCATCCGTTTGAAAAGTCTAAATTTTCAATTCTCCGCATCTACACATCCCCAAATTTTCAAATTGCCGAATTCTCTCATTTTCAAATTGTCGAGTTGCCTCATTTTCAAATTATCTCATTTTCAAATTTTCAAATTGCATTTATCTACTTTCATGTGATTGACACCCCCCTTTCGGGTGGAGTAATTTAGTTTCACTATTCTGGCTATTAGCATTTTACTTGTTTGCTATCCTGACTTTTACGATCATAAAACCTTAGTATTAACCTTCAATTCCAACAATCCATGAAAAAAGCAGTTTACCTTTTCATCTGCCTGGCTGCGAGTATGTTATTTTCATTCCCGGCCTTAGCTCAGGTTTCGCACCAGTTCGACTGGGTGAAGCAAAACCTGCCTGACGATCTGAGTATCTACAGTTCATACGGTATAACTGCAGATTATGCAGGCAACATCATTACAACCGGTTACTATTCCTACAGTGTCGATTTCGATCCCGGTCCGGGAACCAGCTACCTGACCACTACCAATCCCGATGACAGGGATATGTTCCTGCAAAAACTTGACCCGGATGGTAATTTGCTGTGGGCGTTGCGTTTCGGAACGAATACGGGTGATTTTAATATTGATGTGGGTCGAAGCGTTTGCACTGATAATTCCGGTAATATTTATGTAGCAGGAAATTTTAACGGAACGACCAGTTTTGGAGGCTTTTTCCTTACAGCACAGAATGGGCGCGATGATTTTATTATGAAGTTGTCGCCTGAAGGAAATGTGCTTTGGGCGAAAGCGCTTGCCTCGCCAGATTTTGATGGCGGATCAGCATGCGTTGTGAAGGTCGGCAGTGATGGCTATGTGTATGCAACCGGGGAATTTGCCGGCACTATAGATGCCGATCCCGGTCCGGGGGAACTGCTGTTAAATTCAAATGGCAGTACAAAGGATATGTATATCCTGAGGTTAGATGCTGATGGCAATTACATATGGAGTGGAATAATTGACGGTAACAGCGGAATGGAATGCCGTCAAATGGCAGTAAATACAACCGGAACCGACTGGGAGATATATCTTGGCGGAGGTTTCAACGGGACTGCCGATTTTGATCCCGGTGCAGGCGTAAATAATCTTACCGAAGTAGCTCATCAGGATGCATTTTTAATGAAAATTGCAAACGGGCAGTTTGCCTGGGCAACAAAATCAGGCGGCAATGGAGTGGATGAAGTAAATGGGCTATGCTTTCACGCCGATGGTTACCTGTACGCCGGGAAATTTTTCGGGCTTTATTATGAAAAAACCAGCACCGAAATACAGAAAATCAATCCTGCCAATGGCAACCCTGTGTGGACAGACCTGCTGGTCAGCCCCAAAACTACTGATAACGTGATCGGCGGGAGATTGAGCCTCGATGCAGCCGGCAACCTTTATGTGAAGGTAAATTATCGCGGGAATATCGATTTTGATCCGGGAGCCGGTAAATACATATTGAGTAATCCTGTAACATTCGACGGCAATACCGTTATATTAAAACTTAACAACAGCGGGGCCTTCCAGTGGGTTATGGAGTTTAAGACAACCTGTTGCAGCGGCACTGCTGATATATGTATAGATCCTTCGGAAAACATCTTCCTGTTTGGCGGTCAGAGTGTGCCCATTGATTTCGATCCGGGGTCGGGCACCTGCTATATAGACAGGTCAAAAATGTTTGCAGGCTTTATTGGAAAGATAAGGAAAACTGATTTAACGGTATGCCAGCCCCCTGTAATCTTACAAGCACTGAACGTTGAACACAACAGTGCATCCATCACATGGATCAATATCCAGGGCAGCACAGGCTGTGATCTTCAATACAGGCTTTTTGGCAATACCGGCTGGACAACGCTAAGCGGTATTACCCCGGGACTGGTTTTATCAGGGCTTACTGCCGGCAGCAGTTATGAATACCGGCTTCGCAGCAACTGCGGTGGTGTACCTGGCGAATGGTCGCCCGTATGCTGGTTCAAAACCATAGCCGATGGCTGCAGCAATCCCGGTGAACCCAACAACATCCTGGCTACAGCCACCGCAATTAATACCGGAACAGTCATATCAGGAGTTATTGGTGCATACGGGGATACTGACTGGTATAAATTCAATACTACTTCAACACAGAAAAAGATCAACCTTACACTCTTTAATCTGCCATCCAGTTATAAAATGCAGCTGGTTAAGGCAAGCGGAACGGTTCTTGCCACTTCTTCTACCCTTGAGGATGGCACCGAGTCTATCATTTATACTAAAGGAGTTACAGGTACTTATTATATCAAAGTATATGGCCTGGAAAACCATTTTAACCAAACCGAATGTTACTCGCTGCAAGCCAATATCTATAAGAGTACAGAGGCAGATCCTATAGAAGAAACGGCAGAGGAAAGCATTCTGAAGCTCTATCCCAATCCCGCCTCAAACCTGCTGAATGTTGAGTTTAACAGCACCACCGAAGGGACTGTGACCATGCGCTTGCTTGATATGACGGGCAGGCTGCTGAAACTGGCCGAAACCAAGGTGGCAGAAGGAGAAAATACCTTCACCCTAAATCTTGAGAACCTACCGGACGGCATGTACCTGTTCGTGATTGTGCAGGGCGAATACAGGGAAATGAAAAAGATAATCGTAAACAGGTAAAACGATTCAAAAATCAGTTCTTTCACATAATGGCTGCCGGAAACGAGTATTGTTTTGATATTGCCCTTTTCGGGGAAGGCTTCTCCTGCAGGCAGAACCAATGGCAGGTCCGGAAACGTTAAATTTCAAGCTGGTACAGAGTGAATATGGTAAAGAAGTTTTCATGCTGTAAATCGCTTTCATTATTTCCGGCAGCCATTAATTTTTAAAACCAGATATTCAGGATGTCTTTAATAAATATACTAAGCTACTGATCATATTCTCTTTTCCTGTCCTGAAAAATCTGAGCGATACATAAATAGTTCTTTTTGTCTTAAATATCCGATTTAAGCTTAAGGAGAATTTGAAATGGAAACAGTAAAACACCCCATGAGTGACCAGGCAACCGGAACCCTGTTGGCACTTTCACTCCTGCTGATTCTTATCATGCTGGCTTTCATCATGGGATAAGCCATAGAAATGTAAATACAACCAGGTAAAATCAATGCATAATCAACCGAATCACACAAAAATGAAAACAAAGCTGATTGACATCATGCCCCCGAGACCTCCTTAGCATTTTTCCTCAGACCTGAATCAGGATAAAAATTTCAAGTGAGAACATCAAAAGATATTATGTATCTCACACTTAAGCTGTTCTATATAATACTGACTTGTATATTCTCAGCAAAGCTGAAAATAAAAGTAAATATTATCAATTTAAACGTTCTTTGATCATGAAAACGTTCTTCATCAGTTTGACAATTGCAGCAGGCTTATTAGTATTCGCCGGCTGCCAGAAAGAGGCAGAAGACCTCACAACTCCCGCTCTCAACCAGCAAGAAGATTTCGGTGGCTTCACAACCCAATCAGCACCGGGCGTTAACTGGACCAATAACTTCAATTCAGAAGCTGATCTGACGAAATCATTTTACCTGCTTGGTGATCCCTTGCCGGTATGGGTAGCCTCGGCCTTTAATCGCGAAGGCTTGTTCGATAATATGGGAGCCTCCCCCGATCCCGGGTATGGAATTTCTAAATCGTTAATTGGAATCGGCGGGCCCATTGAAATAGAGTCCGAAGTATATCTGAGCATTACCAGTACAAACGGATATTGCGTCTGCCCCGGGTTGGGAATAACACAAAAGACTTTTTATCCCGGACAACCACCTGCACATTTACAAGAAGTTACCTTAAGCACATACTTTCGTTTCATGTATGCAGGATATGACGCCACGTGGGTACCTTCCAAATATAGGGGACATGCCTGGATACAGGCCGGTTATATGAGCGATGGCAACAAATTCATAACATTGGGTGACTATATTGTTAGCGCTGATAAGTATGCCAATGGCTGGCATAAAATTAAAATCAGTGTGACCCAGGAACATAGTATCAGGTTTTACATTGATAACGTATTAATCTGGGCACCTGCAAACGGAATCACCTACAAAGCCTTAAAAGCCAAGAACCTTGTGATGGGATTTACCTCCTCGGGACTTGCAGGAAAAGCTTATCACAATTATGTGAAGGTGAGCTATCCTGATATCAATTAGCCCGAATGCAGCGGGCCTCCCGATTCTACACCTCATGGATGTCATTGTAGGATCCGGGATACCTGCCGGAGAAGAACCTGCTTCCAATGAGCGAGGCAGGTTTTTTTGATAAACTCTGAAATATAATTCGCTCGTTGACTAATCAAAACATCATAGGTATATGATTTCTTTGCGTTGTACAGGCTGTGTGTATAGACACAAAAAAAGCAGTTAACAAAAACCGTTAACTGCCTGACTTCTATGCTCCCCCTGCTGGACTTGAACCAGCGACCCTCTGATTAACAGTCAGATGCTCTAACCAACTGAGCTAAGGAGGAATATTTATTTAAAGAACTTTTGTTTCCTGAACCAGCGACCCTCCCGACTTTCAGTCGGGATGCTCTAACCAATTGAGCTAAGGAGGAATTCCCTCAAACGGGGCTGCAAAATTAAAACATCATTCCAAATAAACAATATCTTTGTAAAAATATTTTCAATCACTCCAAAATCACCTAATCATCCATATTTATGAGCGTTGTAATTGTTGGAACTGTAGCGTTTGATAAAATTGAAACACCTTTCGGCAAAACCGATAAAATCTTAGGCGGCGCCGCTACTTATATCTCACTGGCGGCTTCCCGGCTTACTACTGATGTTAAACTGGTTTCGGTGGTCGGCGGTGACTTCCCGGCTGAGAACATCGAACTCTTTCACCGGCATTCCATCAATACCGAAGGATTGCAGGTTCGTCCCGAAGGTAAATCTTTCTTCTGGTGGGGAAAATATCACATCGATATGAATTCGCGCGATACGCTGGCCACGGAACTGAATGTCCTCGCCGACTTCGATCCGGTTCTTCCTGCCTCCTACCAGACCCCCGATTTCCTCATGCTGGGCAACCTCACCCCCAGTGTCCAGATGCGCGTGATCGAACAGTTGAAACGCCGTCCAAAGCTTATCGCAATGGATACGATGAATTACTGGATGGATACCGCATGGGATGACTTGCTGAAAGTGGTTTCGAAAGTTGATGTGCTTACCATTAACGATGCCGAGGCACGCCAGCTCGCCAATGAATATTCACTGGTAAAAGCCGCCCAAAAGATTCTGAACATGGGTCCGAAATTCCTGGTCATCAAGAAAGGGGAACACGGCGCCATGCTTTTCAATAAAAACCAGGTCTTCTTTGCACCTGCATTACCCCTCGAAGAAGCTTTTGACCCTACAGGCGCCGGAGATACATTTGCCGGAGGCTTTATCGGTCACCTTGCCCGGACTCAGGACATTTCGTTCGACAACATGAAAAACGCCATCATATACGGTTCGGCACTTGCTTCGTTTGCCGTGGAAAAATTCGGAACGGAAGGACTCATGAATCTCACCGAGAAAATGATCAATGATCGCGTGCAGCTTTTTATCGATCTTGTTCAGTTTGACATTTCTCCCCTGAACAGTTAATCCTGGCGACTTCCCTCTATTTCTTCAGGATAATGACCCTGATAGTTATGCCGGTTACAGAATCCCTGTAACCGGCATTATTTGTTCGGATAAAATTAAACGGCTATCATTCATCAGCTAAGTCGCAGTCCCCTGGACGCTTCTAACGATAGAGATGCGCCATTTTGGCGCTGTTTCTTTGGTTTGCAATGCCATTTTGGCTTGTTTCCCCGGATGTTTAATGATATTTTCTATTGGTACGGGGATTGATCAAGGAGCTTCTGTTAGAAAATTGATCATAAACCATTAAAGTCAATAACCATGAATACATTAGTAAGATGCGGATTCCGCCCGATGTTCCCTTCATTTTTCACTGAAGTTATGGAAAATGCTGCCGCCCAGGATGCTGAAATTGTTTACAAACCTGCAGCAAATATCAGGGAAGATGAAAAAAGGTTCACCATTGAACTGGCTCTGCCCGGATTTGAAAAAGAAGAAATCAGTATGAAACTGGAGAATGATGTACTGACCATTTCGGCCGGACATGAAAAGAAAGAATCGGAGGTGAAATATACCCGGAATGAATTCGGTTTCGACGCCAAATATTCACGTTCGTTCATCCTGCCCGAAGATATTGACAACGATGCCATCACTGCCGAATATCGCAACGGGATACTCAATGTGGCAATTCCGAAAAAGGAGGAACAAAAACCCCAGACCAAAGAAATTGCAATTGCCTGACGCAGTTTATATTAACAAAATAAAAGCAGCTTAAAGCTGCTTTTATTTTGCAACGATGTTTCATCCGGACATATAAGGAAATTTTTCTCAGAACAAGTGCCTGAATGGAAGCAGAAACCAGCCTACAACTTTTTCAAACCTCGGACGACGCAGCCATGTTTTGTAATCAAATAAAACACTGTATTGCAACGTATTATCAATATGCTGCCTGACTTCCCGAACTATATTCCCGTTTTTTCCGAACAGCATTACCTCGTGCATATACCTGAAACTCCGGTAATCGACATTTGGCGAGCCCAGGCCAAATAGCTCGTTATCTATCAATAACGTTTTTGCGTGCAGATTGCCGGGTATATAAAACATCATGCGAATGTCGTTCTCGTAATAATAGCCCATGTATTTATTTCGTAACAGGTCAACAGCGCGAACATCGCTGTGCAGGGGCATGATCACGGTGACTTTTACGCCTCTGTGCGTAGCCTGTGCGAGCGATTTCCTCAGTTTATAACCGGGAAGAAAGTAAGGAGTTTCGATAATGACTTCGCTTTTTGCATGAGAAATCAGTCTTTCGATTTTGTTTTTAATTTGCTGCCGGTAAATGGATGGGTTGTCCTGTACCAGTTCAAATTCATTATAGATTATTGTCTTTTTAAATGAAAACTTATTAAAAATATACTTGTTGTATATTCTGTAGCTCTCAAGGAATGACCTTTTAAAAATTTCGGCAATTCCACCGGTAAGCCGCAGGACCGATTCCCGCCAGTTGAGCGAATAGCCTGTGATATTTGCTGAACCAATAAAGACGATATGATCATCAATGATCAGCATTTTACGGTGGTTGCGCCTGTGGTTTTTGGTAAAGAAGTCGAAGGTGATCTTAATCTTCCGGAAAATCCTCAATTCTCCGCCCTGATCAATAAAGTCTTTAAAAAAAGTATCATTAAAAAGGGCTCCCCATGAATCGATCAGCAACTTCACCCTGAGGCCTTCCCGTACTTTCTGTACCAATGCATCCCTGAATCGTTGCCCGATTTCATCACTGCTGAATTTGTACACTTCAAGGTAAATGTACCTTTTCGCCTGTCGTATATCGGCGAGCATCGCCTCAAGGTAGGTTACCGGCTCGTCGAAAAGGTGGGAGGATGTTTGATTTTCGTTCACCTGCAGCATGTGTTTGACAATGAGCAATTAAAATTACAAAATGTAATCATAGCAATTTCCTCATGGGTAAAAATTCAGCCTTGGAGCAGGGCTTTATGCACAAACATATCTGTAATTTTTATCTATGATAAAAAACCGCCAAACAGGCAAACATCCTTTTTCAAAAATCAGTAATTTTGTTTTTCCGATCAATATACAATTCTAAATGGACGAAGGCCCTGATTTGTACCGATTAATCCACTAATCCCGAACGGAAAACCGGGCTTTGCCGGGCATCCTGCCGGGATGAAACTACGGAGGATGCTACTATGACAGCTTTAACGACTTTTTATTTAAGCCAACTCCTCGGACTTCACGTTTCTTCAATTAAAAATGAAGACCTGGGCTGCATCCGCGACTTGCTGATCCTGAATGAACCGGAAAACCCCTTCCTGAAAGAGCCTTTCCGCCCCCGTATTGTCGCAATTAAAAGCGGCAGTAAAGCAGAACCTGTTTATTATGATTTCCGCTATTTTGAAGTATTTCGCAATAAGAACCATTTCAAAGTGGTCTGTCAGAAATTACAGCGTCTGGACGAAGAATCGGTTGAAAGTTACCTGCCCCTGCGCGAAAGCATCATCGACCAGCAAATTGTTGACCTCAATGGCCGGAAACTTGTCAGGGTCAACGACATCAGACTCGTTTCGATTAAAGGCGGAACTTTTGTTGTAGCCGTTGATGTTGGCACTGAAGGCAAATTAAGACGCCTGAAGCTGGAGAAAGCGGCAAAATGGGCTTGTTCCCTTTTCGGAAAGCAGTTGCCGTCTAAATTCATCCTGTGGGATGATGTAGACACGCTCGATGCTTCCAATTTCAACCTACGTCTTGAAAAGCCTTTGACGAAACTGCAAACCCTGCATCCTTCCGATCTTGCCGACATTATTGAAGAATTGGGACGCAACAGCCGGAAAAACCTGTTCAGCAACCTTGATGAAGAGCATGCCGCGGATGTATTGGAAGAAATGGAATCCAAAACGCAGATTGATCTTATCGAAAGTCTGCCTGTTGAAAAGGCCGCTGATGTGCTCGAAAAAATGCCGGCTGACGAAGCAGCCGATATCCTCGACCTCCTGAATGACGATAAAGCTGAAATGCTGCTGCGCGAAATGGATGCCGAATCATCGGAAGAAGTGCGCGAACTCCTCGAATACAGCGACCGCCTGGTTGGAAGCATCATGAACACCGATTTTATCTCCTTTCACGAAAATGAAACCGTCAGGCAGGCTTTACAGATAATCCATGAATCAAAACCGGAGGAACAGACAATATACGCTCTATTCGTGGTAAGTTATAACGGCAAGCTCGTGGCTACCATCAGCTTACGCGATCTGGTCGTGTCGGAACCGGATGTCATGCTGAGCGATATAATGAAGAAAAATCCGGTCGCCGTAAAGGATACCGATAAACTTAGTTCGCTGGCCGAAATCGTATCAAAATATAACCTGCTCGCTATGCCGGTCGTGAATAACAACGATATGCTCGAAGGCATGGTCGTGATCGACGATATTCTTTTCGACCTGCTCAATGAAAAGAAAACCTTGTAATCTGAATTAATTTCCTCTCAAGAACGATGTCGGTTCCTCAATGGCTTACACGGACTGAATTGCTGATTGGCGAAGAATCCATCAGGCTGTTACAGCAAAAGCATGTACTGGTTTGCGGGCTGGGCGGTGTAGGGGCCATGGCGGCCGAAGGAATATGCCGGGCCGGCATCGGTAAAATGACCATCGTTGACGGCGACACCATACACCCCAGCAACCGGAACCGGCAATTGGCTGCTCTTCTCAGTACCGAAGGTTTCTCCAAGGCTGAGGTAATGCGCCGGCGGCTTCTGGACATCAATCCGCACCTGCAACTCACGGTTATTGATGAATATATCAGAGACCAGCGGATGATCGACCTCCTTGAACAAGGCTACGATTACGTGGTGGATGCTATCGATACCCTGTCTCCTAAAGTATACCTGCTATTTCATGCTCACCGGTTAGGGCTGCCTGTTGTAAGTTCTATGGGAGCCGGCGGCAAATTCGATCCCTCTCAGGTCCAGGTAGCCGACCTTGACGATTCCAATACCTGCAAACTGGCGTATTATATGCGTAAACGCTTACATAAGCTGGGTGTATGGAAAGGAATTAAGGTGGTATTTTCAACCGAAGTGGTTTCACGCGATGCCGTAGTGCTTTCGGAAGGTGAAATCAATAAAAAATCAACCGTAGGGACCATTTCTTATATGCCGGCAGTTTTCGGTTGTTTCTGCGCATCGGTGGTGATCAGGGATTTGCTTGGCATCAGATAGATCCGATTCCGGACCGGGTAATTATTGTTTTATCGGAATTGTAACAGGAAGCCGGGGGAAAGAAATCCTCTGCCCCGGAATTAAATTTCATGCACCAATCCTGCCGGAAATGCCAACCACCGTCAGTAAAGGCGGTCAACAGCCCTGAATTTCTTCTACCTTTGCTCCCCCCTTTCAACGCGTTATGGAAATTCTGATTATTACCCTGCTTTTATTGCTGAATGGTATCTTTGCAATGTTTGAAATTGCACTGGTTTCATCCCGCAAATCACATCTGCAGGACAAAGCGCAGGCCGGCAGCAAAGGAGCAAAAACAGCCCTGCTATTACTGAAAGAACCGGAGAAGATACTCTCAGCTATTCAGATCGGAATTACACTCGTCGGAATTTTATCGGGAGCTTTCGGCGGCCTTACTTTGGCCGATGACCTGGCATCAGTGTTGCTGCAGGTCCATTGGCTTGCCCCGTATGCCGAATCCCTGTCCATTATTATCGTCGTCGGGCTTATCACTTACTTCTCCCTAATCATAGGGGAACTGGTTCCGAAGACAATTGCCCTAAACAATCCCGAGCGAATTGCCGTAGCGCTTTCACCGGCCATGAAAATTATCGGGACCGTTGTCCATCCGGTTGTATGGTTTTTAAGCGCTTCCACCAAACTGGTTTTGTATATTTTCCGCATCAGGAAAAACGAGGAAGCCCCTGTAAGCGAGGAAGAACTCCGGATGCTGCTGAAACAAGGTTCCGAAACGGGCGTCATTAAAAAGGAGGAATCCGAAATTATCAGCGAAGTAATACGGTTTGGCGATAAAAGAGCAGGCTCCATCATGACTCATCGTCGTGATGTTGAATGGATCGATAGCCGTTCCGGGGATAAAGAAATACTTGCATTGGTCAGCAGAACGGCCCATTCCCGTCTGCCCGTCTGTGAAGGCACTGTTGATGAGGTAGCCGGTATTGCTGCCATCAAGGATATCCTGGCCTATTATATCGACTACCATTGTATCGATCTGGACAAAATAATCACCGAGCCGTTGTATCTGCCCGAACAAATACAGGCGACAAAAGTATTGGAGAAATTCCGACAGACGAGAAACCATTTCGGAATCGTGATCAATGAGTACGGGACCATGGAAGGTATCGTGACGCTGCATGATGTGGCTGAAAACATCATGGGAGACCTCCCGGAACCTGAAGATTCCGAAAAACCAGAATATTACCGGAGGGATGACGGCTCCTTGCTTGTCGACGGCTCTATGATCCTTGAGGACGTGGAAGGACTTTTAAATGTCAAAACCCTTCTTGATGAAAATGAAGGCAGGGCAAATATCAATACAATAGCCGGCCTTATTTTATATAAACTCAACAGGATTCCTCAAACCGGGGATAAACTTACGATCAAAGGGTTCATGTTTGAGGTTGTGGATATGGATGGAAACAGGATTGACAAACT
>Ga0209099_1001629_pt1 | contig 21909 bp, 18 predicted proteins | sample AD_JPNHW2_MetaG_FD_184430 | JGI IMG/M metagenome (GOLD analysis project Ga0209099, IMG submission 184430) | Active sludge microbial communities of municipal wastewater-treating anaerobic digesters from Japan - AD_JPNHW2_MetaG (SPAdes) (version 2) | ecosystem: Engineered > Bioreactor > Anaerobic... | reverse complement strand
AGAGATTTTTTTCTTGACAACCCACGGAGAGGTGGTAGAATTTGATGTTGTTCAAACGGTTGCACAGCGAGAGGTGCTATGTCGGTTACAATGCGCGATATTGCGCGAATGGTCGGTGTCTCGGTCTCGACCGTATCGCGAAGCCTCAACGACAATCCTCGAATCTCGGCAGAGACGAGAGACAGGGTCAAAGAGGTAGCAGCAGAACTCGACTTCGACTTCAATGCCAATGCGCGCAGCCTTTCTACACACCATTCTGGTACGGTTGCACTTGTTGTCCCTGACTCCATCGAATACTTCGACAATTCGCTTTATATCAATTTACTTATTCACAACCTCCAACGGAACCTTGCCACTTTAAGGCTGGACTGCATCGTCACAGAGGCAGCAACTCCCTCGGGAGCCAATACTTTGCGGCGTCTTATTCTGCAACACAAAATAGATGGTGCACTGCTTTTGTTGGCCGGCACCATGCCAGAGGATTGGGCGCTTATACGCAAGCGCGCTATCCCGGTAGTACAGGTGCACTACGCTCCCTATTATTTTGATGCAAGCCGCCTCGACTATTTCTTTACGGACAACACCTTAGGCGGAAGGTTGGCTGGTGACGCGTTGCTTGACGCGGGGTGCAGGCACATTGCGTACTTGGCAGATCCAAGTCCAAACTCAGAAATGACAGACCGGGAAAAAGGCGTAAAGGAAGCGCAGGAAAAGCGGGGCATAGTACCGGACGACACACTTCGTTTTGAAGTGAAAAACAATTTTTCGGCCGCGTATACCTGTATTCGCGACAACATTGAGGCGTTTAGACGGGCCGACGGGCTTTTTGCGCCGACAGATGTAATGGCGCTTGCTGCCCTGCGTGCATTTGCTGATGTGGGCGTACAGGTTCCGCGAGATATACGGGTTGTGGGGTATGACGATATCGAAATAGCCAACTGGGTGCGGCCAACTTTGACGACAATTCATCAACCGAGGGAAGAGATTGCCCGGCTTGCAACAGATCGATTGTGCGCGCTTCTGAAAGGCGAAGGCGACGGTGTTGAACAGCGGATGATTCCTCCCTATTTGGTGAGGCGGGAGAGCTGCTAGGTTTTTTGGTACGGTTTGTGCAAGCGGTTGCACATAGCAAGGAGTGTATGTGAAAAGGACATGGTGGAAAGAGGGCGTTGTCTATCAGGTTTATCCGCGGAGCTTTCTGGATTCGAACGGCGACGGAATAGGCGATCTTGCAGGAATTACACAAAAGGCCGATTACCTGGCCTCGATCGGCGTCGACATCGTCTGGCTTTGCCCAATCTATCGCTCTCCCAATAAAGACAACGGTTACGACATCAGCGATTACGAAGCGATAATGGAAGAGTTCGGCACAATGGCCGATTTTGATACGCTCCTTACCGAGTTCCATAAACGGGGCTTGAAGGTTGTCATGGATATGGTCGTCAATCACAGTTCCGACGAGCATCCGTGGTTTAAGGAGTCGCGCGCCTCAAAGGATTCGCCTAAGCGGGACTGGTATATCTGGAAGCCCGCGCGCAATGGTGGCCCCCCCAACAATTGGCAGTCGTGTTTTGGCGGCAGTGCCTGGGAATTCGATCCGGCGACGCAGGAGTACTATCTGCACCTTTTTGTACCGGGCCAGCCCGACCTCAACTGGGAAAACGCCGAAATGCGCAAAGCAGTGTTCGGCATGATGCGCCGCTGGCTGGAGCGTGGTGTGGATGGATTCCGCTATGACACGGTAACGCTGTTTTCCAAAGACCCTTCGTTCAGGGACCTGTTGCCGGGCGAAACCATGTTCTCAACCACCGCGCCCTATGTCTATGGGCCGAAACTCCACGATTACATGCGGGAAATGCGCCATGAGGCCTTGGAAGGCTTCGATGTCATGACCGTGGGAGAAGCTCCAGGTTCTACGGTTGAAAATGCGGTGGACCTCGTGGGCGAAGATCGGGGTGAGCTCGACATGCTCTTTCAATTCGAACTCATGGGTGTGGACAACACCGATGGGGACAAATGGCGGCAAAAACCCATCGATCTAGTTGAGTTCAAGCGCATAATCGAACGCTGGCAGGTGGGCCTTGAGGGGCGCGCGTGGAATTCGAACTTCCTTATGAATCATGACCAGCCACGAGCGCTTTCGCGGTTTGGGGACGACAAACGGTACCGCAGCGAATCGGCTAAGGCGCTTTTGCTTCTGAACCTTGCGCTCGGCGGCACGCCTTACATTTATCAGGGGGAAGAGCTCGGCATGGCCAATGTCGCGTTCCCGTCGATTGACGATTATCGGGATGTGGAAACGCTCAATTATTACAAGCGCGCGCTGGACGAAGGCTTGAGCCCAGATGAGGCCATGAAATCGATCCACTATATGAGCCGCGATAACTCGCGGACCCCCATGCAGTGGAATTCCGGTCCGCACGCCGGCTTTAGCACCGCCGAGCCCTGGATCGCCGTCAACCCCGATTACACGTCCGTCAATGCGGCGGCCGAAGAATCCAATCCCGACTCGGTGCTCAATTTCACGCGTTCCATAATCCGGTTCAGAAAGGAACATCTGAGCCTCGTGTACGGCTCCTTCGAGCTGCTTGCGCGCGACGACCCGCACCTTTTCGCCTTTATCCGCGAGGGCGGGATCGGCGGCGGGGACGAGGGCGGGATCGGCGGCGGGGACAAGGATGGAATTGGCGAAGGCGGGATCGGCGGCGGCGAGCGCCTGCTTGTCGAAATCAATATGTCCGGCGAGCCTGTGCGGAGCGTCGCGCCTGCGAGTGGAGCCACGGTGCTCATCTCAAACCTTGACATGGCTGCCGCGCAGAAAGGCGGCACACATGCAGCATCCACGCCAAGCCGCACCCTTGCGCCGTGGGAAGCGAGGATTTCCGCACTTATTTAGGCATACCCGCCCAGAAAATGGGCGATATCGCATATCGCATTCCTAGGAGGTCTATGATGCGAAAAGGTTTAGTAATGGTCCTCGTGCTCTGTTTAGTGGGCGGCATGGCCATGGCCGCGCCGAACACCACAGTCACGATGTTCCAGCTCAAGGTCGAAATCAAAGACGCGCTCGATGCCTATGCGGCCAAGTATTCGGCTGCTCATCCTGGCGTTACCGTAAAGGTTGAAACGCTTGGCGGCGGCGCCGATTACGGTGGGGCGCTCAAGGCAAAGTTGCAGGCCGGTCAGATGCCCGATATCTTCGTCATCGAAGGGCAGGGCGGCTATAACGTCTGGAAGGACTACATTGCCGACTTGAGCGATCAGCCTTGGGTCAAGGACACTGATGTCGCCTTTAAACAGAACGGCAAGGTGTACGGATTCCCCGTCTCTATCGAAGGCTATGGACTCGCCTACAACGCCGACATTCTCAAGAAAGCGGGAGTAGATCCTGCCACTTTGACGACGCGTGCAGCCTACGAGAAGGCGTTTAAGCTGATCGATTCCAAGAAGAAGGAGCTCGGTTTGGACGCCGTAGTTTCCATGGCTGCTTCCGTTGCCGGCGGTATGTGGTGGGTCGCGGCTCAGCATAACCTCGCCTGCTACTGGGGTGGCGGACTCGCCCCGGACGATACCAGCGTCATCGAGCTCGCGCTCAAGCAAGGTAAACTGGACGAAGCGCGCTTCCTACAGTACGCCAAATACGTGCAACTGCTTTTCAAGTATGCGGATAGGGACATCCTGCTAAATGGCAGCTACGACAACCAGGTAGCCTCGTTTGCGCAGGGCAAGACGGCGTTCCTCCATCAGGGCAACTGGGTCGATCCTAACCTCCAGCAGCTCGGCGTAAAGTTCAAAATGGGCTATGCGCCTCACGCATTCCTGGATAAGGAAGAAAAAGGCCTGTATCTGTTTGCTCCGAGCTGGTACTGCGTCAATTCCAAGAGCCCGAACGCAGCAGCAGCCAAGGCGTTCCTCGCCGCAATGGCGGGTACTCCGGAAGGCCACGACTACATGGTCAATCAGGCGGGCATGATCCCGGCGTTCAAGTCGGTAAAACTCCAGCCAAAAGGCCAGCTTAGCCAGGCGCTTATGGCCGCAAGTGCTCGTGGTGGAAACTACGGTGTATTTTTCGGCATGTTGCCAGATGGCGCAGGCCAGAACATCTTTGCGCCAATCTACGACCTGTTTGCGCAAAATCCGGACAACATCGATCAATTCATTGCAGATATGAGAAAGGCGGTTGCTACTCTGCCGTCTAAGAAGTAATAGTGAGGATGATCTGGCGGGGCGCTGAACCTGTAAGCGGTTGAACCGCAACAGAAAGTGCGCCGCCAGTATTCGTCCATGCCGGTATTCACCCAAGTGAGGGTTAAGCGATGCATAGAACTAATCTCACTAAGATTCTCTTTGTCGTGCCCTGCGTATTCGCGTTGGTAATGGTGATCCTTATTCCATTTTTCTTTGGTCTTTATTATTCGACGACTACCTGGAACGGCGTCTCCGAGGATATCAAGTACATCGGTTTTGTTCATTACAAGAACGTAATTACTCAGCCGGATTTCTTATACTCATTCGTCATAACAGTGGCCTTTACCCTGATCAACGTTGTGCTTGTGAATATTGTAGGATTCATCCTTGCCCTCATTGTTACCGCCAACTTGCGATTACGCAACTTCTATCGTGCCGGCTTTTTCACACCGTATCTCATTGGCGGCATCGTCTTGGGCTACATTTGGCAGTTCCTTTTCAACAGCTCACTTCCTGCGCTGGGCAAGCTCATTGGGGTACCGCTTCTACAAACGTCCTTTTTGAGCCATGCGAATACTGTAATCTGGGCTATGTCCGTCGTAAACACCTGGCAATACGCCGGTTATATCATGTTGATTTTCGTCGCCGCCATTCAGGGTATTGCACCTGAGCTTATGGAGGCGGCCATGGTCGACGGTGCCGGGTACTTCAGGCGAACGTTCAAAATTCTCATTCCTATGATGGCAAACGCCTTTACTATCTCGCTTTTCCTGACGCTGACGAGTTCGTTCAAACAGTTCGATATGAACTTTACGTTGACACGCGGAGGCCCAGCCACTCGCTTTATGGGGGAGCCGGTCAAGGCAAGTCAGTTGCTCGCAATGGACATTTTCGATACTGCCCAGGCCAATCAAATGGCGGAGGCTCAAGCAAAGGCAGTTGTCCTTTTTGTTGCACTGGTGATTGTGTCGCTTATCCAGGTCTCGGTTAATAGAAGAAAGGAGGTGGAGTTATGAAGCGTGGCCACCCAGTCTGGAGCATCGTTTCCGAAGTCCTGGTATTTTGCCTTTTCGTCCTCTTTCTTGTCCCGTTTATCATGGTAGTCATAAACTCGGCCAAGACTTCTAAGGATATCATCTTTGATCCACTTGGCATGCCGAGTGACTGGGGTCAGCTGGTGACGAATGTCAAGCTGATTTTCAGCAACTCCACCGTGCACTATGCGAATGCCTTCCTGGACAGCACCGTGATTACTGTACTGTCGCTCGCGGTTATTGTGCTCTTTTCGGCGATGTGCGCGTGGGCTCTGGAACGCACAAAAGCGCGTTGGTCGAATCTCCTCTACTTTGCTTTTGTGGCCGCAATGGTTATTCCCTTCCAAGTATTGATGTTCCCTCTTGTGCGGTGGATGAGGGTGTTAGGCGGATTCCTCCACATTCAGCTCCTGCAGTCGATTCCAGGTATCGTTTTTGCTTACCTTGGTTTTGGCTGTCCGCTTTCGATTTTTGTCTTTTATGGTTTTATCAAGAATATTCCGTACGAACTGGAGGAGTCCGCGACGATCGACGGATGCAGCCAGGCTCGAACGTTTTTTCAGATTGTATTTCCGTTACTACAGCCAATCATCATCACCGTGTTAATTCTCAATGGTATATGGATTTGGAACGACTATTTGCTGCCCCTCCTAATGCTTGGCTCAAATGGCGCTGTGCAAACAATCCCGATCGCAGTCACCGCGTTTGCGGGCGCCTATCTTAAGCAGTGGGACCTGATACTGACGTCGGCGCTCATAGCGATGTTGCCGATTATCGTTTTGTACATTTTTGCGCAGCGCTACATCATTAAGGGCATGGTAGAAGGCGCCGTAAAGGGTTGAGCCTCTGATCGCGTTGTGCCTACCGCACGGCCTCCCAGAGCCCGGACTGCTCGGATCGGAAGGCCGCGTCGATGACCTTCATGTTACAGACGGCGTCCGATGGAGGCGTTGGCACCGGCTTGGACTCGAGTACACTGGAAGAAAAAGCCTCGAACATGAGCCGATACTGACTGGCCGGCCCAAGATTCACGCGCCGCGTGCCTAGGCCTGTGGTGATAATCGTGGTCACTGGGACGTCGTCATAGGCGTTGTATGGAAGAAGAATCGTCATCGAACCGTCTGTGCCCAATACCTCGACCCGCTGGAAACCAGCTGACTGCGTGCTCACGGTAAAGACCGCGTGCGCCTGGCCAAAGTCCAAAATGGCGGAGGAAAGCACATCAGTTCTAAAGGCGGGGTCTCTGTGTATCAGGGCCACGACGCGTTTTGGTTCGGCAGAAAGCAGGAATCTACTGGTGGAAATGGCATAGCAGCCTATGTCCAAAAGGCCGCCACCGCCCTTTTCCAGAATATTCCGGATATCTGCCGGATTTGTGTTAGAATAGGCAAACTGAACGTTGACTGAGGTTACCGTGCCAATTTCTCCGGAACGAATGACGTCGCGCGCGTGTACCCACTGCGGGTGGAAGCGATACATAAACGCTTCCATGACGTGAACATTCTTGGCCTTGGCATAGTCAATCGCTTCTTGTGCCTGGCCTGCGTTCAGGGCAAATGGCTTTTCACACAGAACATGCTTTCCTGCATCTGCGGCCTTTTTTACCCATTCCGCGTGCAGATGGTTTGGCAATGGAAGATACACGGCATCGATCTCCGGGTCAGCAAGCAACGCCTCATATGAGCCGTAGCTTTTCGGAATGCCCAAGAACCGTGCCTCGCTATCAGCCTTTGCCTTGTCTCTGGAAGCGATTCCCATAACCTTTACTTTTGCAGAATCCTTAAGCTCGTGATGTATTCGCAAGTGATAAATATGTGAGACCGACAAAATGCCCCATCGTAAATAGTCCATTTGCTCGCTCCTTTATTTGATTCTAGCTATAATACAGATTTACAGGTATAGTAAAGAGTATAGAAAAGAGCCGATTCGCTTCCGCTTTTGTGCAGAAAGACCAGACAGAACCGCAAAGTCCAGTTGCACAAAGACTTAAGCGGTAGAGCTCAGTTTAGGATAGTGCCGTGATGAGCATAAAAGATATAGCCAGGTTAGCTGGCGTTTCTCCTTCTACTGTCTCGCGGGTCCTTAACGACCGCGACTATGTGCGCGATGAAATCCGCAAACGCGTGCTGGAAGTTGTCAAGGAAAATGGCTATGTGCCCAATAATGTCGCACGGTCTATGGTGCTGCGACGCACCTTTACAATCGGCGTCATAATTCCAGACACTTTTAACATGTTTCAGCGTCAGCTTTTTTCCACGATTGAGCACCGTCTTGAACAATTTGGCTACAGAACAATGTTTTTCTTTGTCAAATGGAATTCAGAAAGCGAAAGTGACTGCCTGAGGCGCCTCAAGAGCGAGAGTCTGGACGGTGTGATCATGTTGCACGAAGTCCAATATCAAGCCATGTACAAATATCTCAACGAATTCCCCAACCCTGTCGTGCTGTGTACTTTTGGCTGCGAACACTATGACTTCCCCGCCGTGTATGTGGACGAAACTGGCGCAGCACGGGATGCAGTGGAGTACCTTATCCAGCATGGACACGAGCATATCGGCCTTATTGCCGGTGCTCATTTTTCTTTTTCAAGTTTGAGATCAAAGAGCTATGTAGACGCATTGAAGGCGCATGGCATCGAGCCCAGGTCGGAATGGCAGGTGATTGTGCCGTCCTACACGCCGGAAGATGGACGGCTTGGCATGAAGACGCTGCTTGGGCGTGACAGTTCCCTGTCTGCCGTGTTCGCTATCACGGACGAGCTGGCAATCGGCGCTCTTCGGGCACTTCACGAGGCAAAAATCCGTGTTCCCGATGACATCAGTGTTATTGGATTTGACGATATCGACATTTCTGGCTATGTGGAGCCGGCTTTGACCACGATCCACCAGCCGATCGTCGAGATGGGCGAGCGTACCGCGGAGCTCGTCTGTACGCTTATTGCTGAAGGCAAAGGAGAGCACCTCAAGGTGGTTTTGCCACACCGACTTGTCGAGCGCGAGTCGGTAGCAAATGCAAATCACTTGCAATTCTGAGAGAATAGCTGTATCTTCAAGGTCGCGGATGACGATTTGCGAATCGTTCGCATTATTTGTGTCGTTCGTTCGGAGGATTTTGTGACCTTGAATTTTGTGAAACTGAACCGTAGTGCGTCAATACTATTGCTGGTGCTCGTGGTGGCCTTTGCTCCCGGTAAAGTGGGGGCACAAGAACTGCCTGCCTCGAGTGCCAAGTTCGCGCAGGCAGCAGCAGGCAGTGCAAAGCCACTCGTTGCCGTGAGTATCCTTCCCCAAGCTGAGTTCGTGCAGCGTATCGCTGGCGACAGGGTTGATGTCCTCACCCTGGTTGGGCCAGGTGCCTCTCCGCATAGCTACGAGCCGACACCGCGCCAAATGGCGGACTTAAGCAGGGCCCAGGTTTGGTTCACGATCGGCGTTGAGTTTGAAATTCCGCTCGTTCCAAAAGTAAAGTCGCTCTATCCCAAAATGCTCCTTGTCGATACCGCCAAAGACGTCAAGCTGCGCAAGCTCGATGCGGATCCAGACGGAGACAGCGGATGGGATCCCCATACCTGGCTGGGGTACGAAGCCTCCAAACAGGAAATCACGGTGATCTATCAAACGCTGGCTAAGGCATTTCCGTCCAACGCAGGCTACTTTCGAGACAATTACACTCGATATATCGCGGATATCGACTCGGTTTTTGCACGCTTGAGCAAGAAATTGGCTCCCTACAAAGGCACGACTATCTACGTCTACCATCCGTCGTTTGGCTATTTTTTGGACACTTTTGGTATTGCACAAAAAGCGGTAGAAGTAGGAGGCAAAGAACCAACCCAGAAAGATCTGGCTGAGCTTATCAAGCAAGCTCAAAAGGACAAGGTAAAAATAGTGTTCGTTCAAAAACAGTTTTCTAAGACAGCGGCCAATGCAGTGGCTTCAGCTATCGGTGGCAAAGTTGTGGAAATAGATCCTCTTGCACCTGATTGGCTCAATAACATCGAGGTTATAGGAAACGCCATTGCACTATCGGAGGCAAAATGAGCCATAACGTGGCCATCAGTTTTCAAGATGTCGGTTTTGCACACCGGGAAGTCGTCGTTTTGGAGCACACGTCGTTTCATGTGCACGCAGGAGAATTCATAACGCTTATCGGGCCAAACGGTGCAGGGAAGACCACAATACTTCGGCTCATAATGGGGCTTGCAAAACCAAACTATGGGACGATTGAGGTTTTTGGTCGCTCTCCTCAGGTAGAGGCATCGGAAATTGGCTATGTACCGCAGTACATGAATTATGATCCATCCTTCCCCATCTCTGTGGCCGAGGTGGTGCGTATGGGAATGTTGCAGAGTAATTCAAGGGCGAGCCTCCACGCACCGCGTTCTTCGATTCAGTCTGCACTGGAGAAGGTTGGTGTGGCTGACCTGATAGACAGGCCATACCGGGCTCTGTCAGGTGGCCAGCGTCGGCGGGTTCTTGTTGCAAGAGCACTTGCAGGCGACCCAAAGATACTTATTTTGGACGAACCTACTGCCAATATGGACAGAGAAAGTGAAGAATTGCTCTTCGATGTACTCGGAAAACTCAAGGGGGGAACAACGATTATCATGGCAACGCACGATACAGATTTTGTCTCAGCGTTGAGCGACGTCGTGCTTTGCGTTGGCGAGCGGCAAGGTTGCGAGCATCGCATCCTGCGTCATGCCGCTTCACCAGACGAGCGCATCGCATCCACTTCCGGCGAGGGCCCAGTGGTTCGTGTTTTACACGACACCGACCTTGGGGACGAGGTGCCGAGCAACACGGCGCTGGGGAGTCGACAAAGAGGCACACGATGAACTTTTTTGCCGCACTCGTCGACCCATCCATGCCCTTTGTGAGAAACGCTTTTATTGCAGGGTTGCTGTCCAGCCTGCTTTTTGGGGTTTTGGGCTCAGTAGTTACGGTAAAACGCATTGCAGGTTTGGCAGGATCAATCTCCCATGCCGTTTTGGGAGGAATTGGGCTTGCGCTCTTCCTGGATGCAAATAAGATCATTCCCGGAATGCCTCCTATAGTCGGTGCTTTGATCTTCGCACTTCTGGCAGCCGCCCTGATCGGCCTTGTTTCTCTCAAAGCAAAACAGCGCGAGGACACGGTGATCAACGCGATTTGGGCCATAGGCATGAGCTTAGGTATACTTTTTATCGCCAAAACGCCGAGCTACGCCGACCCTATGAGTTACCTTTTTGGCAATATTCTCCTTGTTACCTCCACCGATATTTATCTCTTGGCAATTCTCGACATCATCGTGGTCATCTTGGCATGGCGCTACTACCCACAGATCGAGGCGAGCGCCTTTGACGAAGAGTTCGCCCGAACACGCGGTGTCAAGACCGATTGGGTTTTTCTGGTAACCCTGGGTGTTACGGCCGTGTCCGTGGTGCTCTTGCAGACTTTTGTCGGAATTGTCATGGTCATTGCCATGTTGACCTTGCCTACCGGTGTCGCAAGTTATTTTTCAAAGAACTTGCGCGGGATGATGTTGCTTTCATCAATCTTTTCTTTCATTTTTTCGTTTATCGGACTTGCCTTGAGCTGGCAGCTCGATCTACCTTCCGGTGGAACAATTGTTTTGGTAGCAGGCATCGTTTTTATAGCAATTTCGTCGGTGCGGATACGGCGAAAAGCATAAGGCAGGCATAAGGCAGCCGGAAGGCTACAGAATTGAAAAGACTACGGAATTGAATTATGACAAAAGCAAGAAGTAAGATATTGGAAGTCCTTGAGAAAGAAAATAAGCCAATGACAGCGGCAGACTTGGCCGCTGGCGTTGCCTCATTCTGCGACACCGCTACGGTGTATCGATCGCTTCACTTCTTAGAAGAGCACGGACTTGCGGATTCTTTTGTGCTCTACTGTTCGGCACATGGAACCGAACGGTACTATGTTTCGCACAACGCTGTTCATCGACATTGGTTTCACTGCGAAGTCTGCCATAAGTTTATCGATATGGGCTCATGCACCATTGCACCTATGCTCGGCGAGGTAGAAAGGGAAACAGGTGTCCTCATTCATACACATACGCTGTATACGACGGGCATCTGCCCGCAATGTCAGCAAGAGCCTAAGACGACTGCCAAACTAAACTAAACTAAACTAAACCGCCTATTACCCTTATCAAGAAGGCCATAATCCAGGCAAGGCCGAGTGCATAGCCTATTTCGAAGAGTGCCCACTTGGAGCCCGCCTCGCTTTTTATAGTTGCAATGCTCGCAAGGCACGGGGGCATGACAAGGACAAAGACCATAAGCGAAAGCGCAACAAGCGGCGACATCGTTGGGTCGGCGTTGAGCGCCGCAGTCAGGCTTGCCGTAGTATCTCGTGCTGCGGTCGTTGCCTGTCCAGTATTCGAACTTTGCACTTCTGTACTTTGCGGCTGTCCACCATTCCCGTACAAAATCCCCAACGTGGAGACAATCAGCTCTTTGGCCGTAAAGCCAGGTATAAGCGCTACCCCAATTTTCCAGTTAAATCCCAAGGGCCTTATGGCTGGCTCAATGAATTTGCCGATTCGTCCTGCAACGCTGTATTCTAGCTTGTATTCGTCGGTGTAGGGTCCTCCCTTGGGCAATGGGAAGGTTGTGAGCGCCCAAATAATGATAGATGCAGCGAGAATAACTGTGCCCGCTTTTTTTACGTATTGCCAGGTCTTTTCCCATACATGCCAGAAAATACCCTGCACGGTAGGTAGGCGGTACGGAGGAAGCTCCATGACAAAAGGTGTTGTTTTGCCCCGGAGCACTGTCTTTCTCAAAAAAACCGTGGAAAGGAAAGAAAGCACGACACCGCCCAGATAAATCGCCATAACTACGTTGGCAGCGTTCCTGGGGAAAAATGCTCCTGCAAGCAACACATAAACTGGCAGCTTTGCACCGCAGCTCATAAAAGGCACGGCAAGAATCGTCGCAATTCGATCCTTGGGACTTTTAAGTGTTCTGGTGGACATAATTGCCGGCACCGAACAGCCAAAGCCAAGTATCATGGGCATAAAGGACTGGCCATGCAGGCCAAAACTATGCAGAATTCGATCAGTCAGAAATGCCGCGCGCGACATGTAGCCTGTGTCTTCCATAATGGAGATGCACAAGAAAAGCAAAACGATAAGTGGTACAAATGACAGCACACCGCCAACTCCGCCTACAATGCCATTGACCACAAAAGAACGCAGAAGTCCGGGAGGAATGACCTGTCCCAAATATCCGATCAGTGCACCTTCGGCGCTTTCCAGCCACGCTACAGGATACGCGCCAATCGTAAAGGTCAGTTTGGATATTCCCCATATAATCAGGAGGAACATTGGCAGGCCCAAGAACTTGTTCATTAGAACGCGGTCGATTTTTTCGGTTGGGGAGATTTTTTCTACTGGAGTTTTACGAACTGCTTCGGCAAGTGCACCGTGGATATAACCGTATCGCTGCTCGGTTATCACGATTTCCGAGTCTTTGCCGAAGTGCTTCTTGATCCAAAGGCGGTAAGCTTCTGCCTGATCTCGAATCTGTTCGCCTCTTGGAGTGGCCCCGAGTTTTTGTATGGCGTTCTGGTCGTTTTCCAGCAGTTTGATTGCTAGCCAGCGCGGCGGATAGCGTTTGCTGAATTCGGGGTCCTCAAGCAACATCTTTTCCAGACCCGCAAGACATTTTTCGATTTCTGGACCATAGCTCGGCATTTTACCGGAAGTTCCGCTTCGGCTGGCTCTCTCTATGGTGGACAGCAATGCATCTATGCCCTTGCCATCGGTCCCAACGGTCTTTACGAGGGGGATGCCAAGTGTCTTGGACAATTTGTCTGCATCGATGTGAAGGCCCTTGGCTTCCGCTTCGTCCGACATGTTGAGCGCACCGACAAGCGGTACTCCCAGCTCCTGAAATTGCAGGCATAGGTTAAGGTTGCGCTCGAGGTTCGTGGAGTCCAATACATCCACGATAAGATCGGGCTTTTCTTCCAACACAAAATCTCGAGCCACGACCTCATCCAGGGAATACGCCGTCAGGCTGTAGGTTCCCGGCAGGTCCACGATATGCAAAACAAGGTTTCCGTATTCCCTGGTACCTTCCCGCTTTTCTACAGTGACGCCAGGGTAATTCCCAACCTTGTGATGAGCGCCTGTCAGCGCATTGAAAAGGCTTGTCTTGCCAGCATTAGGATTTCCCGCCAAAGCGACATGCAAATGCCTTTTGCCAGGCTCCTCGTGTGCCGCTTCTCCGCTTTGTCCTCGTTCTCCGGGTCCTCTGCGTATCATATATATTTCCTTGTGCTTCTCTAAGTACTTTTTCAGTTGCACTTTCCTGCAAAATCGGTTTCACCTCTATAAGGTGCGCCTCGCTGCGCCGAATCATCACGTCGTAGTCTCGTATCCGGATCTGCAGAGGGTCATGCAAAAAGGTACCGCGAACCAAAGTACCTTGCGCTCCATCTGTAAAACCCATGTCTGCAAGGCGCCTGCCAACTTCGCCACCAATAAGCACCCGCAAAACCACGAACTGTGTCCCTTCGTCCAAGTCAGATAAGCGCATAGAAACCTCGACCCTGTTGATAGATTATTTTTTCTGATCACCGGCACTTTGCCGTGCGCATTCTGGACAGAGCCCATGAAGTTCCATCCAGTGACCAGTCTCTGTAAACCCGAATTTCGCAAAAACGCGCTTTTGAGCCTTCTCGATTTGTGGATCGTAAAACTCCACGACACGCCCGCACTTTGTGCACAAGAGGTGATCGTGATGAGCGTGCCTAAATGCGTGCTCGTATTTTTTGGGGCCATTGTCCTGGCTTGCATCGCGCGCAAGTCCTGCATCCTCTAGTAGCTTCATTGTCCTAAAAACCGTGGCCTGACCGATAGAAGGGTCAAGTTTCCTTGAAGCGGCCAGGACATCGTCAGTAGACAAGTGGCCTTCATGCTCCAAAAAAGCCTGGAGCACTTTTTCTCGGGGCGTCGTCATTTTGAGTCCGCGCTCGCGCAAGTACTGGTTGAACACTTCGTATTCCGTTTCTGTACCGTTCATTACTTCGACTCCGCACCCACCGACGCATTCAATGAATATCTCTTTTTCGAGAAAGCTTCGAGGAAGCAGCCCGCCTTGCCGTCAACAATTGATATTGATAATCATTATCAAAAATGTGAACAATTGTCAAGGCGAAATCGATAAAATAGATTCGTGTCCGCAGTCTGTCCAGTCGACGACTTCATGAGTTCTTGCGACAAAATGACATACTGTATACAATCCGAATATGGAAAAGCGCTACTTTACCTATCAGCAGATTCATAAAACTGCTCAACGAATAGCAAAGCAGGTTGAGGCGAGCGGCTTTGACCCGGATGTCATCGTAGCCATTGGTACTGGCGGCTTTATTCCCGCCAGAATCATGCGAACCTATCTTGGCAAGCCGATTTTGGCCGTTGGCGTCGCGTACTACGATATCAACGACAAGCCGACCGAATCCCCACGTAAGGTTCAGTGGATTGAAGAAGCCGAAAAGAAGCTCTCGGGCAAGAAGATTCTGCTTGTGGACGAGGTGGACGACACGCGGACCACATTGGAGTACTGCGTGCGCGAGCTTATGAGGCATCACCCGGAAGAAATCGCCATTGCCGTGCTCAACAACAAGGACAAGCCAAAAGAGGGTACGCTTCCGTCAGAGGTTAAGCACTACTTTGTGGGCGAAACATTGGGGGATACCTGGATCGTGTATCCGTGGGATGCGCAGGACATCGACGAACACGACCAATTGGCCAGTCATGCATAAGACTCGTGCATAAATATGACTTACTATTGTATTTTTTAACAGAAATCTCTACCTCTAACTTGACATTACAGGGCAGAATGGCTTATTTTACGCTGCAATCCGGATAGAATGCAAAATCCGAAAGGAGCAAGAGTTATGAAAAAGGCGCGTTCTGTTTTGAGCGTTTTCCTTGCAGTTGTGGCAGTGTTTGGAGTAGTTACAGCAGTGACTTCTTGTGCATCAAAACCGAAAAAAGTTGTTGTAGCGACCGATGCTACCTGGCCGCCCATGGAATATGTGGACGAAAACAAGAACCTCGTGGGGTTTGATATTGATCTGATCAACGAAGTGGCCAAGGCCGCCAACTTTCAGGTTGAAATAAAGAATACTGCCTGGGACGGCATCTTTGCGGGGCTTGCAGCAGGGGATTATCAGGTGGTGGCCTCTTCAGTGACGATTACCGACGAACGCAAACAGACCATGGACTTCTCGGATCCCTATGTCAACGCCGGCCAGGTCTTGGTCGTGCGCAAGGATACGACAGGGGTAACCACGCTTGCCGATATGGTGGGCAAAAATGTGGGTGCTCAGATTGGAACCACTGGTGCGATCGAGATTGGTAAGGTAGAGGGCGTCAACCTCAAGACATACGACGAGGTCGGGCTTGCTTTCCAGGACCTCGTAAATGGCAACATTGATGGTGTTGTGGCGGATTCTCCCATTGCAGCCAATTTCGCGCTGCAGAATGCAACCTACAAGGATGCCCTCATGATCGTTGGCCAGCCGTTTACCGACGAATACCTCGGCTTTGCAGTGAAAAAGGGCGATACTGCGACCCTCAAACTGCTCAACGATGGGCTCGCCAAGGTAAAGTCCTCGGGGAAACTGGACGAACTCGTGGCAAAGTGGCTAAAATAACGGCATGGCAAAGAAGGAATCCGCCTCTCAGCAAGAAGAACAAGATCCGCAAGAAGATACCGGACATGCAACTATAAATGTTACGGATGGCACCCTGATTCCGACAAAAAAGGAGCAGGGTGCTCTTTCAGCGTGGAACTTGTCGTTTTTTGGCGCAATTGCGCTGCTCATTATTCTGCCCATCATCGAACCCGACCCTTACCTCAAGATTTTGTCGTTTGTCCCAGATGGCCTTGCCGCAACCTTCGGAGTGACACTCACTTCTATAGTGTTTGCCCTCATCATTGGGCTGTTCGCTGGCCTGGGACGGGTCTCTGCCAATAAGGCGATTAACCGCATCGCCACCATCTATGTTGAGGTAATCCGCGGCATTCCACTGTTGGTACAGCTGTTCTATATCTATTATGCGCTGGGCCCGCTTCTGAAACTAAAAGGGCCTTCTGCCGCAGTGTTGGCGATGTCGATCTGCTATGGCGCCTACATGGCCGAGATTTTCAGAGCAGGCATCCAGGCAGTGCCCAAGGGGCAGATGGAGGCGGCACTGGCGCTGGGCATGAATAGATCGACCGCGATGCGCAGAATCATTATCCCGCAGACCATCCGAATCATTCTTCCACCCATCGGAAACGAATTCATAGCGCTTCTTAAGGATTCTTCGCTGGTTTCGATTCTGGCCGTGTCCGATCTGTTACGGCGGGGCCGAGAGTATGCCTCTACCTCGTTCCGTTACTTTGAGAGTTATACGGTCGTGGCGCTCATCTATTTGGTCATGACATTGTTCTTCTCGCGCCTTGTCGCGATCATGGAAGAAAAGCTGAGGCATTATGGCTCCCATAATTGAAATAAAAAACGCTGTCAAAAACTTTGGTGCTGTGCGTGCGCTGCGGGGCGTCAGCCTCGATGTGGCCGTTGGCGAGGTCGTGCTCATCATTGGGCCGTCCGGCTCCGGCAAGAGTACCTTGCTGCGCTGCGTCAACAGGCTTGAGCAGCTCGATTCGGGTTCAATTCTGATTGAAGGGCAAAGTGTAACAGACCCCAAGGCAGATATCAGGCTCATTCGGGAAAAAGTGGGCATGGTGTTTCAGAGTTTTAATCTTTTTCCCCACCTCTCCGTTTTGGACAACATAACATTGGCACCGATGGAAGTGCTTAAAATGCCCAAGGAGGAAGCCCATGCCAAGGCCAGAGAACTTCTGGCCAAGGTTGGTTTGAGCGACAAGGTCGGCGCGTGGCCGGAGCAGCTTTCTGGTGGCCAGCAACAGCGTGTCGCCATCGCAAGGGCGCTCGCGATGAGTCCTAAGGTGATGCTCTTTGATGAGCCGACGAGCGCGCTCGACCCAGAGATGATCAAAGAAGTTTTGGATGTAATGACGGACCTCGCAAACGAGGGGATGACCATGCTCGTTGTGTCTCACGAAATGGGCTTTGCACGGGCAGCCGCGGACAGAATCATCTTTATGGACGCAGGGCAGATCGTCGAAGAAGCACCGCCGGAAACCTTCTTTTCTTCGCCGCGCGAACAGAGGACAAAGGACTTCTTAAGCCACATACTGTAGCCGTGAGTTGGGCCTGTTGGGCAGCCTATTGGTCCGGCCGTTGGGCCTGGTGCACAGCGGAATCACGCGGCATTGCGGCCGACACCACCTCATATTCGGTTAAAGTTCCTCTTTTTTGCGCCGCCCTTTGTGCCGCGGTTCATGATGCTGTATAATTATTACCTCATGCCGCCCTGCATGCTGTTTGGGAGTCTTTTGCTCTTTGTTTGAGCCTCTTGGGATGGCGTCTTGTGAGGTATGCGAAGGGCGAGGAAGAACAAAAAGGAGGTAACTTGAGCAAATGAGTGATACCAAGAGGAAGAAACACGGACTAAAGAAATATTGGTTAAAGACAAGAGCCAAAATTTTGACAAGGACGGCGCAAAAAACCCCCACCTTATTGACCGGCGTTGGCAGCATAAAATTGGTACCCTCTGAATTGAAAGTACATAAAGCTCAAAAGCCTCTGATCGTTACCAGCCCCACTTTGTCCAGGACAGAAACCATCGCCCAACTAAAAGACATTCTTCGTCAAGCCGACATTCCCTTTGAGATCTTTGATCGAATACTCCCAGATGTTTCCTTTGAACAGTGCGAAAATGGCGTGGCCGCAATGCGCAGCACTGGTTGCGATGCCGTGGTTGCCGTTGGGGGCGGATCGGTCATGGACGGGGCTAAGCTGATTAGGATGGGGAGAACCCATGGTAGGCCACTCGCGTCGTTTGCAGGCATTGGGAAATTTAGGAACGAAGGTGCACCCCTGATCTGCCTTCCGACAAATGCGGGTACAGGTTCTGAGGCGACGGTCATCTCTGTGGTTCGAAACGAAAAAACGCGCAAATTCGACATGGTGATAGACGCAAAGCTGCCTGCTGATACGGCGATCTTGGACCCATCCCTGACAGTGGGACTTTCTCCTGGTGTCACGGCGATAACAGCGATGGACGCTTTTGTTCACGCTATAGAGGCGTATACCAACACCTTGCACCATTCGGATTCTGACGTGCAGGCGTCTGAGGCGATTCGGCTTATTTTTGCCAACTTGCCCAAGGCTTGCGTAGATGGATCGGATCTTTCCAGTAGAGAAGCGCTTTTGCGGGCCTCGCATTTGGCAGGAAGGGCGCTCAGCAGGGGATTTGTGGGTTACATCCACGCGGTAGCACACCGGTTTGGCGAGCTCTACCGTGTGCCACATGGACTCGCCAACGCGATCGTGCTTCCGTACTTCTTGGATCTTTATCTCGATATTTGCCCGGACAGGCTTGCGGAGCTTGCCGCGACGTCTGGGCTCTTTGTGGAGTTGCCGGAAGACGATGATCCTGGCAACGCAAGGAAATTCGTCGAGGCGGTACGCCATTTACTGTACGATCTCGTAATTCCGGAGAAGGCAAAGTTCCTTCGAGAGGCCGACATACCAAAAATCGCGAGCGCCGCGCTTGCGGAGGTGTACCAGATGTCGTATCCGGTGCCAGTAATCCTCAATAAAGAGGAATTAGAGGCGATCCTCGGAAAGATGCTCATATAGACGGCGCAGCCTCGCACATATGCGGCATCAGAGAAGCTGAATTTCCTGAGCACCTTCGCGCAAGGCTGCAGGAAGCGTTTGGGCGCCGGTCTGCGAAGTGAGCAAGGTGGTGACTGCGCCATCCCTGGCGGCACGAAGGGCGCGGCCAAGGGAACGGAAATCGGACTTGGAGGCCGCCAAGAGCTCGTCGCGGTGTTCTTGCCGCTTTTCGTCGGTATAGTGGACAAGATAATTGACAAGCGAGGCAAAGCCCTTTGCGTCGGGCAGCATGTAGATGTCGACATCACCAATAGTCCCAATAATGCACTTGCGCAGCTCGTCCTCAGAGATTTCCGCTGTTTCCAGAAAATCCGATGCAGCGTCGTAAGCCTCCAGCGTGCGGCCAAGGTTGGGGTCGCGGTAGGAAGCGAAGGCGAAGACGCCTGTATTGAGGTCGTAGACTGAGGGGCAACCGTAGGCGCCGCCCTGAACCCGGATTTTTTCCCAAAGATACACAGTGTCCAAGTATTTTTTGACCACACGGAATGCGCCGTTGGCGGATGCGCCTGCCATGCCGATGGGATAGGCGCGGCCTACGAAGTTGACCTGTGTGGGTGCAAGAAGTACTTCGGGCGCGGCATTTGGTGCGATCGCGGCGCTTGGTGCGGTGTCGGGATCAGCGTTGGGCGCAGCGGAACTCGATGCTTGACCTTGGACTTGGACTTGGCCTTGAGCTTGTACAAGCCCCTGCACAAAGCCCTCAAGGTGTGGCCTTACGGCTTCGAAATTGGCTTTGTCCAGCGTGACGTTGTAAATTGCATGAGAAAAATCGAGAACTGCACTGCGTACCGCTTCAAGGTCGGCGAGCACGCCGGACCAATCGGTGTCGATACGCGCGGCAAGATCGCGCAGGAAGAAAAGCTGCTCGCTGCCGCGTAGGCGCTCCGCCATTGCGTCTGCTTGCGAAAAATGCGAGCGCATCCGCGTTATCACGAGCCTGTGCCCCTCAGGGATGGCAGAAGCCTCGGCCTGGGCCTTTTCTTCCAAGACAATCTGGCGCAAGCGCTCCTTGTTGTCTAACTTGGCGTGGAGCAGGACCTCTGTAAGGAGCTCAAACAGCTTGTCAGTTTTCTCGGCCATCGCCTTGGACCGGACGATAAACGAAGCCGACGCCTTTTTTGAGTCCCAGACAGTGCCTGTGTGCACCGACGCCCCGATTCCGCCGGTATGTTTACCAATTTCTTGCATTATAGTGATATAGTCAAACCTATCTGTACCGGTTTCCAAGATCGCCCGGCCAAAAATGCTCACGTATGGCAGAAGCCTCGGCTCGATTGTCGTGAATGGGAAGGCAACATCGAAATAGAAAATCGAGCTCGTCGGAAGATCATGGAAGAGCCCCATAGAGGCCACTGCCTCACTGGCCTGAATCGAGAACACCTCACAGGGCAGCTTGGGCGCCTGCCTCGGGATGTCCGCAAGGTCGAGCGAAGGGATCGTGGCAAGCGCCTCTGGGGAATCCGGCGTTTCCTGGCGCCGATTAAGCGCCTCAACCTGGGCCTTCAGCGCCTCTATCTCGGCATCGGAAAGTCGCGCCCGGATTGCCGCAAGCTCGGCCTTTTCCTGCGCCTCGCGGCGTCTACCTTCTTCAGTAGATGGCAAGAGCCTCACCGTACTACGAAATTGATTTTTTAAGAAAAGCGAATCGATCATCGACTCAAAAAGGCGCTCACCCTTGGCGAGTTTTGCGCGAAGGTCCCGAATGGGCGCCTCAAACTCGAGCGCATCGATAGGGTTTTTGTCGTAAAGCCACTCGCCCAGTGCCTCAAACATGACGGCGAGCCCGCGTGGAAAGTTCCCGGTATTTTTCTCGCGCAGAGCGAACTCCACCGTGTTGATGGATGCTTCTATTGTGTCCGGATCGATGCCGTCTTTTGCAAGCTGGGCCAAGGTGTTCAAAATGAGCACCTCGACCTTGCCCATGTTCTCAGGCGCCACCCCTTTGAGCCCGATGGACCAGGCTGTCTGACGCATGCTTTCTTCGTAGCCAAAACCAGCAAGGTCCTCGCCGTAACCCGAATCGATGAGAGCCTTGCGCAGGGGCGAGGCGGAAGTGCCGATAAGGATATAGGTCAAAATGGTGAGCGCAATGGAATATTCAAGATCGCCATGTTCGGCAAGCCCCCAGTTGACCGCGACAAATCCCTTGTCGTCGTTGCCGTCGCAGGCCTTGTCCACGGAGATCGGCGTGGTAAAGGGCGTCTGCAGGCCTGGCATGGAGTCGACCTCGGCGCGCGAAAATGGTGCAAGCCAGGCGTCCATCATGCTGAGCCTTGTGTCCGGATCGTCGTCGCCATAGAAGAAAATAAAGGAATTGGATGGGTGATAGTATTTCTTGTGGAAAGCCACAAAAGTCTGGTAGTCGAGTTGCGGGATGACCTCAGGATCGCCACCTGAATCGAAACCATAGGTAGTGTCGGGGAAAAGCGAGCGGCGGCACCAATCGGCGTGCATCTCGTCTGGGTCGGAATAGGCGCCCTTCATTTCGTTGTAGACGACGCCTTTGCGCGAGAGCGAGCCATCGGGCTCGACTTCGTAATGCCAGCCTTCCTGTCTGAAGATGTCTTCGCTCAAGGTCGGATAGAACACCGAGTCGAGGTACACATCGATGAGGTTGTAGAAGTCCTTGAGGTTGGTCGATGCGACGGGGTACACGGTTTTGTCGGGGAAGGTGAGGGCGTTCAGGAAGGTGTTGAGGGAGCTTTTCATGAGTTCGACAAAGGGTTCTTTGACAGGATATTTGCGCGAACCGCAAAGCGTGGAGTGCTCCATGATGTGGGCGACGCCGTTCGAGCTTGAAGGAGGCGTGCGAAAGCTGATGCCGAAGGACTTGTTTTCGTCCTTGTTGATGACGGAAAGCAGGCGCGCTCCCGTGCCGTCGTGCTCATAAAGGCGCACAATGGAATTGA
>Ga0209099_1001626_pt1 | contig 21915 bp, 16 predicted proteins | sample AD_JPNHW2_MetaG_FD_184430 | JGI IMG/M metagenome (GOLD analysis project Ga0209099, IMG submission 184430) | Active sludge microbial communities of municipal wastewater-treating anaerobic digesters from Japan - AD_JPNHW2_MetaG (SPAdes) (version 2) | ecosystem: Engineered > Bioreactor > Anaerobic... | reverse complement strand
AAACGGTTTTAAGGAGGGGGAAAATATACTAGATTATTATCTAAGAAATAAGGGGTCTGGCTTTGGTAAAGAATCGCGTCGTAGAATACTTTTAGGCACATATGTTTTATCAGCCGGCTATTACGACACTTATTATAAAAAGGCTCTCCAAGTACAAGAGGCTATTAGGCGTGATTTCGACAGGGTTTTTAAACAAGTGGATTATCTTCTTACTCCTACCACTCCTACACCCGCTTTTGCGCTTGGGGCTAAAACTAATGACCCCCTTTCTATGTATCTAGCCGATATTTTTACCGTGTCGGCAAATTTGGCAGGGGTACCAGCTATTAATTTAAAGGCGGGATTTAATCCAGAGGGATTACCTTTGGGTGTGCAGTTAATAGCAGGCAGATACCAAGATTTTTCTTTACTTAATTTTGGAGAGCAAGTGGAAAAATTATTACAGTTCCAGTAAGCTAACCTAGTCTTATGCCTTTTAATTTTTTTTCTTTTCTTAAAATCCTCAGTTTATGTTTTTCTTTATTATTGATTTGGAGGATTGCAGTTTATTATAAGAAACTGGATTTATGGCACAAAAAAATTAATAGTTGGAAAGAGGTATTTTGGCTTAATCGAACGCCATTAATTATTTTAAGAAGAAGATTTAAGAAGGCCGAAAAATTGATGGAATCAGCCAACCGGATTGCTTGGCAGATTGCTCTTCTTAAGGCGGACGGAATTGTGAAAACAATTATTAGCGAAATGGGGTATAAGGGAAAGGATTTGTCCGAGATGCTGGAAAAATTATCGCCGGAAGTATTGGATGACGAAACAAAATTTAATTTAAAATTGGCCAATCAAGTGTGTCATCAAATAGTGGAAAAACAATACTCTCTAGACCAAGCAGAAGCTAGAAAATATTTTTTGCTATATGAGGAGGGCTTAAACAAGATGGGCATTAAAATATCCTAGCTTTAGCTAGGGTATTTTTTATGAGGCTTTATTTAATTTTCCAGAATTCGTGTTTGCCTATTTTTAAGACATCGTTAGCGTGATAGGGGGGGACTTTATCCCAATCTTTGTAAGCCATCTGATTTATAGAAACAGCCCCTTGTTCTATTAGCCTTCTGGCCGCGCTTTTACTCAATTCTGGCTTAGTTGTCAAAACTATATCCATTAGATTTAGATTTGGCTTTATATGCAAAAAGGGCATTTTCCCTTCTAAATCTTTCTGGCTAAAAACTTTTTCAAAGCGGTTTTGGGCGGCTGTGGCCTTTTGAGTGTCATAGTTTAATTCAGTAATAAGAAAAGCTAAACGGCTTTTCGCTTCTTTGGGATTCATACCACCCAGTAATCCCTTTTTAATATCTGCCAATTGCTCTTCGGAAATGTTAGTGCACAATTCAAAAGCATTTACAATAATGGTATCGGGCCAAGCCATAACCTGACCGTACATATCGTCGGGTGTAGCGTCTAAACTAATGATATTCCCCTCCGTTTTACCCATTTTTTTACCGCTAGGGTCTGCTAAAAGCTTGAGGGCAAGAACAAATTTTTCCTTGTGATTCAATTCTCTCACTAAGCTGCGACCGCACAACATATTGAATGTTTGGTCATTGCCGCCGATTTCCATGTCAACATTCATGGCCACACTATCATAAGCTTGGGCCAGGGGATAAAAGAACTCGTGGAGGTAGATAGGCTTTTGCTCGGCCAAGCGTTTTTGAAACATATCTCTTTCTATCATTTGCTGAACCGTGAAATGAGAAGCGAGAGCAATGAGGTCTTTAAAGCTTATTTTGTCATGCCAAGTATGGTTATATTTGACCAGGGCCGGATTGGGACCGGTGAACTTTAAATAGTGGCTAGCCTGTAATTTAAAAAGACGGCTGTTTTTTAAAACCTCGTTTCTAGTTAGTTGTACTCTAGCAGCGTTTTTGTCCGTGGGGTCGCCAATCATTCCTGTAAAGGAGCCTACTAAGAAAATAATTTGATGTCCCAATTTTTGGAATTGTCCCAATTTTTCCAAAACAATAGCATTACCGATATGAAGTGACTTAGCGCTCGGATCGAACCCGGCATAAATGCGTAATTTTTTGCCGCTCAAGAGAACGGCTTGCAGGGCCTCTTTAGTAGGATAGATATTTTCTACACCGCGAGTCAGCACAAACTCAACATCCTCTGGATTGGTATTAATAGAAGTCATATGATGAGTTTATCAAGTTTATCAAGTTTGTAAAGTAGAAACATTAAAAAACCATCAATGGTGGTTAAAGCATAATATTTTATGAGGAGCGTTTGGCGCAGTGAACGGGATTCGGACCCGTGATCTCCTCCGTGACAGGGAGGCGCTTTAAGCCAGGCTAAGCTACCACTGCATAACTTTTGATTATAGCAAAAGATTCTCTTAACGCAAGCGGGACTTTTCGATTTCGTCTTTATCTTATTTTGTGACAGGGGTGGGGATCGGACCCACGACCTTGGGTTTATGAGTCCCATGCTCTACCAACTGAGCTACCCTGCCGGGTCTTGATAAGTTTATCAAGTTTACTGAGTTTATCAAGTTTTTAAGGAGATATAGCAAACAAAAATATCTGCTAAAACAAGAAAAACCTAAACAAACTTAGGTTAGCTTTATAAAAAGCTGTTGCGGGGACAGGATTTGCACCTGTGCCTTGAGGTTATGGGCCTCACGAGATACTACTTCTCTACCCCGCGATAATTTAACTTTACTATTATATCAGAAAATGGCTGAATAGCAAGATTTAAGGCTTTCTAGCCATTTCTTAAGCATTTCTACCCGTTATTTATAACATATCTATTAATTTTTGTAAACATTTTTACTTGAAAAAATAGGTCTTTTTTGCTATAATATAGCTTGCTTTTAAATACTATAATTCTATGGAATTTGATCTCGAAAGCTATCGCACAGAGGCTCTTAATGCTCTAAAGTCAATTAGTGATAATAAGGCTTTGGAGGCTTGGCATAATCATTATTTGGGGAAACAGAGCCAGTTGGGAATTTTAAATAAAGAACTCAAAGAGAAAAAACCTGAAGAGCGAAAAGCGCTGGGCAAAGAAATTAATAAAGCCAGAAGTGAAATGCTTAAACAATATGAGGACAAAGTCTCATATCTTGCTAGCGCAACAGAAATGTCTGATTTAGAAATAGATTTATCATTACCGGCCAAGGAGGCTAACTATGGATTTTCTCACCCTTTAACTCTGGTAGAGAATGACCTAGTCAAGGCCTTTGAAGAGCTGGGTTTTAGCGTCGTCACCGGTCCAGATATAGAAACGGAATATTATAACTTTGACGCTTTAAATATTCCTGAAGAGCATCCAGCAAGAGAGATGTGGGATACTATCTGGGTCAGCAATAAAAATGATGCCAACACAGACAAAAAAAGTAAAAGTGCCAATTATTTATTGAGAACACATACGTCTCCTTTGCAGATAAGATATATGGAGAATCATAAACCGCCCCTTAAGATGGTGGCTCTCGGGACTACTTATCGTTACGAAGCTTTGGATGCTACCCACGAGGTGCAATTTCATCAGTTGGAGGGTCTTATGATAGATAAGAATGTTAATTTGGGGAATTTAAAATATATTTTGGAGAAAACCTTGGGCTACGTTTTCAAACAAGCAAATATAACCATTCGCCTAAGACCCAGCTATTTTCCTTTCGTTACCCCAGGTGTAGAAATGGATATGAGCTGTTTTAATTGTCACGGAGACGGCTGTAATATTTGTGGCCATACCGGTTGGATAGAAATTTGTGGCGCCGGGATGGTTCACCCAAAGGTACTAGAGAATGTCAACATTGATTCTAAAATGTGGCAGGGTTTTGCTTTTGGTTTAGGATTAGAGAGAATTGCCATGCTCAAGTATGGTATCAACGACATTCGCCTTTTTCATAATCCAGACCTACGTTTATTAAGACAGTTCTAAAATTAATCAAGAGCGGTCAGCTTTATTTAAAACAAGTATATGAAATTTTCTGCTGCTTGGCTAAAAGAAATTACGGGGTTAAAAAAAACTACCAAAGAATTGGCGGAGTTATTAACCAACCATTCTTTGGAAGCTCGGGACCTTACTAACACGGGTGATATCTTGGAAGTAGACCTGCTTTCTAATAGGGTGGGAGACGTCTCTAATCATCTGGGGCTTAGTAGAGAATTAGCTGCTATTACAAACAGGAAACTTAAACTACCTCCTACGGAATTGAAAGTAGACAATAAAATTAAAGTTGACGATTATTTGAAAGTAAAAATTCAAAATAACAAAAAGTGCCGACGTTACAGTTGTCGTCTGATTTTAGGGGTGACAGTAAAACCCTCGCCTATTTGGATGCAGGAAAAATTAGTTACTTGTGGTCTTCGCCCCATTAACAATATTGTAGATGCAACCAATTATACAATGTTGGAGTTGGGGCAGCCTTTGCATGCTTTTGATTATGATAGAATTGATAGCGCCGCAAATGGAGAGCAGGAGGTCAAGATAAAAAATATAGTTATCCGCGATGCTAAAAAAGGGGAAATTATCACCACTCTTGATAATGACACTTATAAACTAGACGAAAGCACTCTGGTGATCGCTGATAGCCACGAACCTTTGGGCATCGCTGGCGTAAAAGGCGGGCAGCGAGCCGCCATTAGCAGTTTTACGAAAAATATTGTGATAGAGAGCGCTAATTTTGATTATCGAGCGACCCACCTAACTAGCGTAAAATTACAGTTAAAGACCGATGCTTCTTGGAGATTTGAGCATAAATTGTCTCCAGAATTGACAGAAGTTGCCCTCAATCGTGTTTGCCATTTGATTCAAAAAGTTGCCGGTGGTGCTATAGCCAAAGAGGCTATTGATACTGGTGTTTGGGAAGAGAACTCTAAAGGGAAAGAAAGGGAAATCATAGTCCCTTTGGCAAGGTTTGCTCAAATTATTGGTCAGACAATAGATTTAAGTGAGGCAAAAAAGAAATTAAACGCTTTAGGTTTCAAGATAAAAAATATTAAAAAGAATAATGTTTCCGCTTGGCTGGTAAATGTGCCTTACTACAGATTGGATGTAACAGAAGCCGAGGACATCATAGGGGAGGCCGCCCGTTTAATTGGCTATGATTCTCTGCAAAGCCAAAAGCCATTGGGTTTTTTAACCATGCCAGAGCCCAATGAACAGTTGAATTTGGAAGCGCGCACAAAAAGTTATTTTATTAGTCAAGGATTTAATGATGTCTATACCTATTCTTTTATTGGCAATAATGATTACAACGAGCTTAACGCTTATTGGCAAAATAGAACTGTAAATTTAGTCAATCCTGTCAGCCAAGATGCCGCCTACTTGCAGCCACTCTCTTTTATTAACCTACTGAAGGGCCTAAGAAATACAGAAAAACAAGTTAATGACTTTTTGACTATTAAAAATATTCGCTTGGTAGCCACAGGGAAAACTTATGAAAAAAACAATAATCAGTTCAGAGAATTTCCTTATTTAGCTGGAGTGCTGGCTATTTTTGAAGAAGACCCAGAAGAGCTTTTACGCACTAGCAAGGGGCTTATTTTGCGTTGGCTTGCTAAAGAAGGCTTGCCAGCCCGCTTTTCTTTGGCTAACGACGAATGTTATACTGGGCTAGTCACTGTCGATGATAAAACCATCCTTAATATAGAAGTAGGGGACCAAGTAGTGGGCTGGTTAGGTTTTTGCAAAAAAGAAGTTCTATCCACTTTCAACCAAATTAAATCAATCCTCTATTTTCATATTGACGAAACAGCTCTTCTAAACATGGTCTTAAAGACAAGTGTTAATAAGCAAATAGTGCCTTTAAATAAATACCCTGCAGCTAAAAGAGACTTATCCATTTTAATTCAAAAAAACATTTCCATCGCCGATATTTTAAAATTAATCAACGATGCCCAAGAGGGAATCTTGGAAGACGTGGAAGTTTTTGATGTTTACGCGGGAAAAAATTTGCCAGAAGATAAAAAGAGTGTGGCTTTTCATTTACTTTTTAGACATAAAGACAGGACTCTTTCTAGCGAAGAAATTAATCAAGCGCTGGATAAAATTGAAAAGGATTTGGTCGCTCGTTGGAACGTAGAAGTTAGATAATTTAATTTTTTACTTGCATTAACCCATTTACTTATGGCTGATAAAAAAGCTCAAGATAACCAAGTGACAGAATCTTATGGTGCCAAAGACATTTATGTTTTAGAAGGGCTAGAACCAGTAAGAAAACGGCCTGGCATGTACATTGGTTCTACCGGAATCGATGGGGTGCACCATTTGGTTTGGGAAGTTGTAGATAATTCCCTGGATGAAGCCATGGCTGGTTTTTGTAAAAATATTATCGTCAGAATCATGGCAGACGATAAAATCAGCGTTTTAGATGATGGACGTGGTATTCCTGTTGATATCCATCCCCAGACCAAGAAATCTGCCTTAGAAACAGTTCTTTGTACCCTTCATGCTGGCGGGAAATTTGGCGGTAGCTCATATAAAATTTCTGGTGGTCTTCACGGTGTAGGCGTTTCCGTAGTTAATGCCCTATCTACTTACATGAGGGTAGAAGTGTGCCGAGAAGGAAAGAAATATATGCAGGAATATAATGCTGGTAAACCACTGGCAAAAGTGAAACCTATTGGCTCGTGCAGCCATAACGGTACCTATGTCCTTTTCCAACCAGATCCAAAGATTTTTCCTGAAATCAAGTTCAATTTTAAAACTATTATTGACCATTTAAGAGAGCAGGCTTATCTTACCCCAGGGATTACTATTAGGGTTTTAGATGAAAGACCCGGCGCTCTTACGCCTACCTACACTTTTCATTTTGCCGACGGTCTCATTGCCTATTTAAAATACTTAACTGCAGAGAGTCAACCTTTGCATAGCAATATCTTTTATGTTCAAAAGGAAATCAATGGTATTAATGTCGAAGTGGCCTTACGCTATCTAGATGAGATCGAGGCTTATGAATTAAGTTTTGCGAATAACATTCACACTCCGGAGGGAGGAATGCATTTAACTGGTTTTCGTTCGGCGTTAACACGTTCCCTGAATGATTATGCTAAAAATAGCGGGATTCTAAAAGAAGGTAATTTAACTGGAGATGATGTGAGAGAGGGCCTCGCCGCTATTGTGAGCGTGAAGTTAAGGGATCCTCAGTTTGAGGGTCAAACTAAGGCTAAATTGGGTAATCCCGAAGTGAGACAGGCGGTAGAAACAGTGGTGAATGATACTCTAAAAGAATTTCTAGAGAAAAATAAAGATGATGCCAAAAAAATGCTCGAGAAGTGCATGTTGGCATCGAGAGCCCGTATGGCAGCTAAAAGCGCCAGAGACAATGTCTTAAGAAAAGGGGCTTTGAGTGGCGCCTCGCTTCCAGGAAAACTAGCCGATTGTACTAGTCGTAAGCCGGAGGATTCGGAATTATTTATTGTTGAGGGAGATTCCGCAGGCGGTAGCGCCAAACAAGGCCGCGATCGTTTCACCCAAGCTATTTTACCGCTACGAGGAAAAATCTTAAATGTAGAGCGAACCAGGGTGGATAAAATGATGATTAACGAAGAGATTAGAGCCTTAATAATTGCCATTGGAACCTCTATTAGCCCTGATTTTGATTTGACTAAATTACGCTATCATAAAATTATCATTATGACTGATGCTGATGTCGATGGTGCTCACATTAGCACCCTGCTATTGACTTTATTTTACCGGTATTTCAGGCCCCTCATCGATGATGGTTATGTTTATATTGCCCAGCCGCCCCTATACCGCATTCAATCAGGCAAGAACATGAGTTATGCCTATTCCGATGAAGAGCGAGATAAAATTATTAGCGAATTAAGTAAAACACTAAAAGCGAATAAAAAGGAAAAAACAAAAGAAATTCAAACTGACGAGAAAGAAAACTCGGAAATAGAAGAGGCAACACCAGTAGAAACGGAAGAGGAATCCGAGCTGAGCCAAGTAAAAGGCATTGCCATTCAACGGTATAAAGGTTTAGGGGAAATGAATCCGCAGCAGCTCTGGGAAACAACCATGAATCCCGCTAATCGAGTTTTAAAGAAAGTGGAATTAGTGGATGAAGAAGAAGCAGATAAATTATTTAATATCTTGATGGGAGACGAAGTACTTCCTCGCAAGAAGTTCATTCAAGCTTACGCTAAAAGCGTTAAGAATTTGGATGTCTAAATTTTTGACATTTTAGGGCACATTTGTTACTATAGGGCAGTGCCCATCCGGGCATTTTAAAATAGCTTTAAAAATTATGGCAAAAGTTTTTACCTCAATTAAAAATTATATTCAAGAGTCAAGACATGAACTAAAGAAAGTCACTTGGCCGGATAAAGCCTCTTTGACTAAGACCTTTTTCCAAGTGCTCTTTGTTATTGTTTTGGCGTCCTTATTATTACTTTTAGTTGATAAGTTATTAAGTTGGGGGGTGAGCTTACTATAAGAAGACCATGGCTAAACAACAGATTAATCTTGGCAGGAATTGGTACGTAATCAGAACTTATTCTGGTTACGAGGATGCCGTTGCCAAAAGTTTGGAGCAAAGAATTACCGCTCTAGATATGCAGGATAAGATTTTTAAGGTGCTTGTTCCTAAGGTTAAAAAAATAAAACTAAAGAATGGCAAGAGGGAGGTGGTAGAAGAAAAGCTTTATCCCGGATATATTCTAGTTGATATGATCGTTACCGACGAGTCTTGGTATGTAGTGCGTAATACGCCCAAAGTAACTGGATTTATAGGCACAGAAACTACGCCTATGCCAGTTTCTACTGAGGAAATGGGTATTATTACTAAAAATTTGGGCGAGGTAGAGCCTCGTTATAAGATTAGCTACCGGCCGGGGGATGTTGTTAAGATTACGGAAGGACCCTTTAAGGATTTTGAAGGCAAAATAACTGAAGTAGACGAAGAGAAAGGCAGGGTCAAAGTAATCGTTACTCTTTTCAATCGGGAAACTCCGTTGGACCTAGATTTCTTAGAAGTCAAAAAAAATTAAAGTATACTTAAAGTTTTTATTTTTTATTATGGCAAAAGCAATTAAAGCTGTTCTTAAACTTCAAATTTTGGCCGGTAAGGCTACGCCTACTCCACCCGTTGGCCCAGCTCTTGGTCAGCACGGTGTTAATATTCAGGATTTTTGTTCTAAATTTAATGCTGCCACAGCCGATAAACCAGGAGAGATAGTGCCAGTGGAAATTACTATTTATCAAGATAGAACCTTTGATTTAGCTTATCATATTTCTCCTGTTTCTGACCTTCTCCGTAGAGCGGCAGGGATAGAGAAGGGTTCTAGTAATCCTCTCAAAGTTAAGGTGGGCAAGGTAACGCGAGCTCAAGTAGAAGAGATTGCTAACAAAAAGATGCCAGATTTGAATGCTAACAGTATTGAGGCGGCTGTAAAGATTGTGGAAGGAGCTGCTCGCAGTATGGGCATAGACATAGTAGAATAAAAAACCACCCTGCGGGGTGGTTTTTAATTTGTCATTTTGAGTGCTGACTAAATAGTTTTTGGAATAGCGGCTGAATGAACTTAATTTAAAGACTTGATAAACTTTTAATGAGTTTCTATAATTGAAGAAACAAAATTATGGCAATTCACGGCAAAGTTAGCGCTCAGGTTCGACCTAAGAGTGGTTCTTATAAAGGCCGTTTGATTTTCTTGGAAGGGATAGATGGCTGTGGAAAAGGCACTCAACTAAAAATGTTAGAAAAATGTCTCAAAGACGATAATATTCCCTGCCTTTTAACTAAAGAACCTGGGCCAAAGACATGTTTAGGCGAACCGATTAGGCAAATTCTGCAATATAATAAAGGAAAGATGAGCGCTACGGCTGAATTGCTCCTTTTTTTTGCCGATAGAGCTCAACATTATGAAGAAATTATTACGCCTAGTTTAAAGAAGGGCGTGGTAGTTATCTCTGACCGTAACTGGCCGTCGTCTATTGCTTATCAGGGCGCGGGGAGGGGCCTAAGAGAAAAAGAAATTTATCAATTGGTCAAATGGGCTACTGGGGGGATAAAACCGGACTTAGTTTTTTTGTTAGACCTGCCTTTGAATAAAAAACGCAATCTTCTTACTGAACGTTTAGGAAAAAGAGGCGAAAATCCGACGAGATTTGAGAAGGAAAAATTGCCATTTTTCCTTAAAGTTCGGCAAGCCTATCTTAAAATGGCTAAAAAAGATTCTAAACATTGGATTGTAATAGATGCGGATAGGTCGCCGGAAGAAATCAATGCCGATATCTATGCGCAGCTTTTAAAACTTTTAAAAATATGATTATGGAAATAGAAATTATTAAACCGGGGCATAAAATAGAAACTGTTATTGATGGGGGAGCTATTTTAAAGAGACTAGAAATGTATGGTCGCCTATCTCATAAAAGCGAAGATAAGGCTAATGAGGGGAGCGCGTCAGTATTTATTAAAAAAATTTTAGATTGGGGACACGAAAGTATCTTAGAACATGAGAGTGTGACTGTGAGATTCATCTGTGATAGAGGGGTTACTCACGAATTAGTAAGGCACCGTCTGGCTGCCTACACCCAAGAGTCTACGCGCTATTGTAATTATGGGCATAAAATCCAATTTATTGAGCCTTCTTTTTTCTCTAAGGAGAGTGAATTATATGCCCTGTGGTTGGCCGGCGTTCAAGCAGCAGCAGAAAACTATGAAAAATTGCTGGGAAAAGGGGCTACTCCTGAACAAGCTCGCAGTTTATTGCCCAATTCATTAAAAACGGAAATTGTTATGACTGCCAATTTAAGGGAATGGAGGCATATTTTTAAGATGAGAACAGCCACGGCCGCTCATCCCCAAATAAGAGAAATAATGATTCCACTTCTCTCGGAATTCCAAAAACTTATTCCTGTCATTTTTGATGATTTTATCATTGATGCACAAAATAATACTGCTAGCATAAAATCTAAAGATTGTCATTAATTATATGTCTTTTTTTTATAAATTGTGGATTATCTTGGCTGCTAATATCCTGGCAATTTTACCTATTATTTTTTGGCTTTCCCTCTTTCTAAAACGCGATAAGACTAAGCCGGAGCCTAAAAAATGGTTGTGGGGCTGCTTTGTGGCCGGCATGCTTATTTCTCCCATTATTATTGGCTATGAGACCTTTTTGATAAACAATAGTGTTCGTCTTGTTCAATTACCAGTGCTAACGTTTAGGGCAGTTATGGTTTTAGGCGGAGCCGTCATAGAAGAATTAGTTAAATTTTTTATCATTTATCTTATCCTAAGATATAATCCTTATTTCGACGAACCTATAGATGCTGTTATATATTTGGTAATGGGGGCGGCTGGCTTTGCCTTGGTAGAGAATATTATGGTTTCGGCTAATTTAATTACCGCCGATCAAGGCTTGCTTACCATTTTTAGCACTTTATTTGGTCGTTTTTTGGGCGCCAATCTTTTGCATATTTTTACTGCCAGTCTAATTGGTTTAATCTGGGGATTGCTAGCAAAAAATAATGAGGGTTGGGAACATGATAAAAAGGGCATTGCTTTGGGCTTGCTGGTCGGCATCGTTATTCATGCGATTTTTAATTTTTTTGTTTTTACTTACGGAGGGAATGCCATGATTTATTTGAGCTTATGGTTGCTATTTTCCATTATTCTGGTAATAAATAAATTAAAAAAATTAGATATAAGCGATAGTCTTTTCTTCAAATCTAGATTTATAAATTAATTGACAGTTCCGGTGGGGGAGTCATTACATACTTTCTTAGAAGTGACACATTATGAATGCATCTTATTAACCCGATGTTTTAATATGCAAAAAACCGGACCTAAATCCGGTTTTTTTGTAATCCTTTTTGTGCTAGAATGGGTCATAAGTTTATCAAGTTTTTAAAGTTCTTAAGTTTATAAAGCAAGAAGCGAAGTCGAACTATAACTCCACAAACCTATTTTTATGATGAACGACATTTATTCAAAATATGAAACAGTAGTGGGTCTTGAAATTCACGCAGAGCTCATTACTAAGCAGAAGATGTTTTGCTCTTGTCCTAATGACCCGGAAGGAGCAGAGACCAATACCTATATTTGTCCTATATGTACTGGGCAGCCGGGAGCTATGCCCACTATTAATATCGGGGCAGTCAAGCAGGTGATTAAAGTGGGTCTGGCTTTGCACTCTCAAATTGCAGAGTATTCTAAATTTGATAGAAAAAATTATTTTTACCCTGACTTGCCAAAAAGCTATCAAATTTCTCAATATGATATGCCTTTGTGCTTAGGCGGTTACTTGGACCTTTACTTGAGCAATGATTTATCTCCCAAGCGGGTAGCTATTACTAGGGTGCACTTAGAGGAAGACGTGGCTAAACTTACCCATGGGCAACAAAATACTTTAGTAGATTTTAATCGAGCCGGGGTCCCCTTGATGGAATTAGTGACTGAGCCAACCATAAGAAGCGGAATGGAGGCAAGATTATTTTGTGAAGGCTTGCAAATCCTTTATAAAACTCTAGGGGTATCTGAAGCTAATATGGAAAAAGGTCAAATGCGTTGCGAGGCCAATATTTCGGTGAGGTTGAAGGGGGAAGAGAAACTTGGCACCAAAGTAGAGGTGAAGAATCTTAATTCTTTTAGAGTTCTGGAGAAAGCTATAGACTATGAAACCCGTCGGCAAATAGATTTAATTGAAGAGGGCGGACAGGTGGTTCAGGAAACCCGAGGATGGTTAGAAAATGATAATGCAACTATTTCTCAGAGAATAAAAGAGAATGCTAATGACTACAGATATTTTTATGAACCAGATTTGCCTCGTATGCATGTCTGGTCAAAAGAAGATAAAGAAACGTTATTTGATTTAGATGAAGTGCAAAAAGAGTTGCCCAAATTCCCTTGGGATAAAAAAACTTATTTTCAAGAAGCTTATAAACTTAATAGCCAGGAAGCCAATCTCCTTATTCGTGATGCGCATGTTGCCAAATATTACGAGAGTCTAACTCAATCATTTAAAGAATTACAAAAAGGGCCTTTGGTTTTAGAAAAACTTAATAGATTGGCTTATAATTATTTAGCCTCTGATTTAGTGGGATTGGCCTCTCTCCAGGGGGTAGAAGTGAGCGAGGAATTTATTCATCAGGCTGATTATAAAAATCTAATTATAGCTTTAGCTGAAGGCAAAATTAATAGCGCCTCGGCTAAAAAGATTCTAGTTATAATTACCGATGCGAATAATCAAGATTGGAAAAAAGAGGGCTTGGACGGTCTTTTGAAAGAATATACTCAGAATAATGACACGGAGGCTCTAGCTAAAATAGTAGCAGAGGTACTAGCAAAAAATGTGAAGGCAGTTAGCGAATACAAAAGGGGGAAAACCACCGCTATTCAATTTTTGCTTGGTCAAACGATGGCAGCTACTCATGGTAAGGCCAATCCAGAAGTACTAAAAAAACTGCTGGAACAAGAGTTAGCAAAAGCAGTTTAGGGGATGCGCTTTTAATTTTTAAGAAAGTCTTCGACTAGTTTGAAGGCTTTTTTATTTTCTTTTTTGGTGGAAAACCAATAGACATTGGGTATTCTTTTGAACCAAGTGTTTTGCCTTTTGGCAAAATGATAAATGGCATTGGTTAACTGCTCTTTCATCTCTTGGTAGGTAATTTTACCCTCAAGATAACGGTTAAGGAACCGATATTCTAGACCAAAATTTTCTAAGCGTTCGCTGGATACGCCTGTCTTTTTCAAGGTAATAATTTCTTCTAACATTTTTAAACGCAGGCGCTTGTCTAATCTTAGCGCAATAAGTTTTTTAATTTGTTGATTATCTCTTCTGAGGCCAAGGATAAGAAATTCTCCCAAGGCCCTTCCCTTTTTTAAGGGCGGTAATGGTTGGCTGCTTTGAAGGGCGTTTTCTAAACTGCGAATAAGCCGCCTGCGATTAGCCAGGTCGATCTTTTTTGCTCTTTCCGGGTCCAAGATTTTTAATTTCTTGACAAGGGCATTGGTTGATAAAGTTTCCAATTCGCTTCTTAGTTTAAGATTGGGTTTAATTTTAGGAAGTTGCCAATTTTCTAGTAAGGCGGAGATATATAAACCTGTACCCCCGCAAATAATAGGCAATTGTTTCTTTTGTTCTATATCTTTGAGGGCCTTTTTGGCTTGAACTAAAAAATCACTAACAGTAAAAACATCTTTTTTCGGGTCGGCTATGTCTATAAGGTAGTGAGGGATGCCTTCGCTTTTAAAATCAGCGCCGGATGAGTTAGTATCGCGTTTAACTTTACCTGAGCCCAAGTCCATTCCTCGATAAACTTGGCGAGAGTCAGCAGAAATAATGGCGCCGTTGTATTTTTGGGCGAGGGCAATGGCTAAATCTGATTTCCCTGTGGCTGTTTGGCCTAAAATTATTAAAATTTTTGGCTTTGAATATTTCATTTTAGTCTGGTTATTAAAGCATAAAGAATTAAATCTGCCAATTTTGCCAAAACTTTTTTAATTGCTATAATGGGGTTATTAATTGACGATTTATCCATGCCTTTTACCCATCTTCATGTCCACAGTCACTACAGTTTGCTTGATGGCCTATCCAAAATAGACGATTTGGTAGCTAGGGTTAAGGAACTCGGAATGGATAGTTTGGCCCTAACCGACCACGGTGTGGTTTATGGTTTGATCGAATTCTATACTAAGGCTCGCGCGGCTGGAATAAAGCCCATTTTAGGCTGTGAAATGTATGTAGCGCCAAGAAAATTAACTGATAAAGAGAGCGGTATAGATAGTACTAACTATCACCTGATTCTTCTCGCCAAAAATTACGAAGGTTATCAAAACCTGATGAGGTTAGTGAGCTCGGCGCACCTAGAAGGGTATTATTATAAACCTCGCACAGACAGAGAGCATTTAAAAAGATATAGCAAAGGCTTGATTGCTTCCTCCAGCTGCCTAAAAGGTGAAATCTCGCAGGCTTTAATTAAAAATAATTACGAATTAGCGCGAAAGTTGACGGTTGAATACAAGGACCTTTTTGAAGAGGGAAATTTTTACTTAGAGCTGCAACCGCATTCTGAAATTCCTGAACAAAAAGTAGTCAATGATGGCATGGTGAAGCTATCTGAAGAATTTAATTTACCTTGTATCGTTACTTGCGATTCCCATTATTTAAAACCTGAGGACGGACCGGCTCAAGATATTTTATTAGCCATTCAAACTGGTTCCACTATTTACGACGAAGGAAGGTTAAGCCTCAAAGGCAAGGACTTTTCCCTCAAAACTCCAGAGGCAATTGAGGAACAAATGGCTGACTATCCGAAAATCAAAGAGTATATGGAAAATACCCATAAAATTGCAGAGCAATGCAATGTGGAAATTCCTATGGGGAAACCAATTTTCCCTCGTTTTGAATTACCTCAACCTTTTACCAATTCCCTAGATTACCTAAAATCACTTTTGGAAACAAATTTTCCCAAATTTCATTTTCAAGACGAAAAACAAGCTAGAGAAAGATTAAATTATGAGCTGAGTGTTATAGAGAAAACAGGCTTTGCTGATTATTTTCTTATAGTACATGATTTTATTACCTACGCTCGCAATAAGGGGATTTTTACTAATACGCGCGGTTCGGCGGCTGGTTCTTTGATACTCTACATCTTGGGCATTACTGATATTGACCCTTTAAAATACGATCTCTTTTTTGAAAGATTCTTAAATCCGGAAAGAATTTCTCCGCCTGATATCGATAGTGATGTTCCTGATGTGAGCCGTCAGGAAATTATAGAATTTATTACTAAGCGTTATGGGGCCGACCATGTTTCTCAAATAGTTACTTTTGGAATGATGCAGTCCCGCTTGGCCGTGCGTGACGTTACTCGAGCCTTGGGATACCCTTATGAAATGGGTGATAAAATTTCTAAGCTCTTAGGCCAAGCTACCAAAGAGAGCTTAGCTGATGCCCTAAATGAAATTCACGAGTTAAAAGACTTGTATGACACGGATTCGGCTGCTCACGAAATTATAGATAATGCTCAAAAAATAGAAGGCGTGGCTCGCCATGCTTCTATTCATGCCGCGGGAATAGTAATTGCTCGTGAGCCTTTAACTGATTATACCGCCCTCCAGCGTTCAGCCAAGTCGGATAGCAGTGTGGTGGCTCAGTATGTTGGCCATGACATAGAAAGTATTGGTTTGGTAAAGATGGACATTTTGGGGCTGAAAAATCTGACTGTTATTAAAAATGCGCTCAGAATTATAAGAAAAATTGAAGGAGAAGAGAATGAATTAAAATTAGATGCCTTAGGATTTGAAGACAAGGAAGTTTATAAACTGCTTTCCGCCGGAGAAACCGTGGGGGTCTTTCAACTAGAATCAACAGGCATGAGACGTTTTTTGAAGGAATTAAAACCGACGAGATTTGAGGATATCATCGCCATGGTGGCCTTGTTCCGTCCTGGTCCAATGCAATTCTTGCCAGAATACATTGACAGGAAAAACGGCAAGATAAAATTTGATTATATGCTACCGGAGTTAGAACCAATCCTGAAGGACACCTATGGCATTATGGTTTATCAAGAGCAATTGATGAGAATGGCGAGAGATATCTCCGGTTTTTCTCTGGGGGAAGCCGATATTTTAAGAAAGGCCGTGGGCAAGAAAAATGCCGAGCTTTTGGCCAAACAGAAAATAAAGTTTATTGAAGGAGGCATAAAAATGGGGCATAAAGAAAAGGAACTCAATAAACTATGGGAGTGGATCCAGCCTTTTGCTCAATACGGATTTAATAAAAGTCACGCTGCTTCCTATGCTCGGATTGCTTACCAGACAGCTTATTTAAAAACCCACTATCCGAGCGCATTTTTAGCCGCTCTGTTAACTTCTGATTATGGCGACTTGGATAGAATAGCTATTGAGATTAACGAGTGCGAACGAATGAAAATAAAAGTATTACCGCCAAGCGTGAATCATTCCTTTGTGGAATTTGGCGTAGATAAGGAAAGTGGTGATATTCGTTTTAGCCTGGCGGCTATTAAAAACGTTGGCACTATGGTGGCAGAAGCCATTACTGAAGAACGCAAGAAAAATGGTCCCTACAAAAATTTAGCAGATTATTTAGCTCGTTTGGATAAGCACTACCTTAACCGTAAAACTCTGGAGAGTCTTATTAAAGCTGGCGCTATGGATGACTTTGGGGATAGAAATTGTATGTCAGGAAATCTAGACAAAATAGTAGAAGCAGTTAATGACTTTCATACTGTTAAAGATGCCTGTCAAATGGACCTTTTTGGCGCCAATGATGGCAATGCGTCTGTGCCGCAAACGCAAAATTTGAAGTTTCTAGATTCCATGCCCAATGATAATTTAACTAGTGATTCAAAAGGCGGGTTGTCTGATGGCAAAAGCTCGGTAGCTGTAAAAACCCAGCCCAATCTTATGATTCGCTTAAATTGGGAAAAGGATTATTTAGGCTTATATTTAAGCGACCATCCTTTGAGGCAATTCCAAATAGTACTTTCTAAGATTAGCCAAAATATTGGCAGCTGCAAAACAAAACCCATTGGTAGTCGAGTAAAACTAGGTGGAATGATTGTTAGCGTGAAGCAGATTTTGACAAAAAAGGGAGAACCGATGGCCTTCGTAGTTCTCACTGACACTGCTTTTGACAAAATAGAGGTGGTTATTTATCCTCGCGTTCTTTTAAATAGCGTATCCATAGTCGCCCAAGACAAGGTTGTTATCATTGATGGGAAATTAACCGAAAGGGAGGGCAATAAACAAGTCGTTTGCGATAGCATTGAGGAGTTAAAATCAATTGACGAATAGGGGCGCAGGAAGTATAATCTACAAATTAACCCCAATAATACTCCACCTAAATTAGGCGTAAACTATCGCTATCTGCCAATGTTTTTTAATCAGCAAGCGGTCAATGATAATTTGGGTCCCAATGGTGAAATTTTATTAACAATAGTATGAAACAAAAAAGGAATATCATAAGAAAAAAAGATAAAGCTGTCGATGATTTAGATGTAGCTCGTCATTCATTAGCTCATATAATGGCCTTGGCTGCTACAAGGCTTTATGGAGCAGTTAAATTTGGGGTAGGTCCCACTGTGGAAAACGGTTTTTATTATGATATGGGGCTCAAAAAGCAATTGTCCCTAGAAGATTTGGCATCCTTAGAAGCGGAAATGAAAAAGATTATTGCCGAGAATATCGCTTTTAAGAAAAAGAATTTAAGTATAGCGGAAGCTACCAAAGTATTTAAAAAATTAGGTCAGCCGCTGAAAGTAGACCTCTTAAACGACCTTAAAAAGTATGGTACTACCGATAATAATGAGATTTTGGCCATACGGCAAAAAACCAAAAAAGCTTCCAAGGTTCCTACCACCGTTTCTCTTTATGAATTAGGCACATTCACTGACCTTTGTCGCGGTCCTCACTTAAAAAGCACTGGCGAAGCGCCTGTTTTTTTCAAACTGCTTAAAGTTTCGGGGGCTTATTGGCGTGGAGACGAAAAGGCAGAGATGCTGACCAGAGTTTATGGAGTAGCTTTTAAAACCAAGCAAGAATTAGACGATTATTTAAATCTGCTAAATGAAGCAGAAAAAAGAGACCATCGCAAACTGGGCAAAGAATTAGATTTGTTTACTTTTGATGAAACTGCACCCGGTATGCCCTATTGGTTGCCCAAGGGGTTAACAATCTATAATACTTTATTAGCGTTTTGGCGGGAAGAACACATTAAGCGCGGTTATCAGGAGATAAAATCTCCTTTGATTAATAAAAAGTCGCTTTATGAAACTTCGGGGCATTGGGACCACTACAAGGAAAATATGTTTATTTCTGAAACAGAGGAAGGGGAGACCTATTGTTTGAAACCCATGAATTGTCCTAATGCCATGGTGGTTTTTAGAATGCATCCCCGCAGTTACAAGGAACTGCCACTAAGAATTTCAGATAGCGATACCTTACACAGATTTGAAAAGTCGGGGACGCTCAACGGTCTTTTGAGAGTGAGGGAATTCTCCCAAGATGATGCCCATATTTTTGTCAGTGAAGAGCAAATAGAAAGCGAGTATAAAAATCTGTTTGATATCGTGGAAAGATTTTATTCTATTTTTGATTTAAAATATTCTTTCCGTTTAGGCACTCGTCCGGAGAACTTTATGGGAGACATTAAGACCTGGAATAAGGCCGAAAAAGTGCTGGCACACCTATTAAAAGCAAGCGGTAAATCCTATACGGTGAAAAACGGCGATGGCGCTTTTTATGGTCCTAAAATTGATATTTTGATGAAAGATTCCTTAGGCAGGGAATGGCAAATGGGCACTATGCAGTTGGACTTTCAGCTGCCTCGTAATTTCAACTTGAAATATATCGACAATAAAGGCAAGGAACAAACACCAGTAGTGATTCATAGGGTAATCTATGGTTCCCTCGAACGTTTCATTGGGATTTTAACAGAAAACTATGCCGGTGCCTTTCCACTTTGGATATCTCCCGTACAGGCAGCTATTATTCCTATTGGTGAAAAACAATCAGATTGGTCAAAAGTAGTTAAGGAGACTCTAGAAAATACCGGTGTTAGAGTTCAGGAAATAGAGGCCAATGAGCCATTAGGGGCAAGAATCAGAACAGCCGAAGGACAGAAAATTCCTTACATTCTTATAGTAGGTGAGAAAGAAAAGCAGTCTCAATCTGTGGCTATTAGGCAAAGAGGCAAGGGAGAGGCTGGGGTATTGCCTTTAGAAGAGTTTTTAGCTAGAATTAAAAAAGAGATCCAAAACAAACAGTAAAAACACTGGAATGAGGATTTTTACCTCTTTATGAAACATAAAACTCATCTGGGTGGAGCTATCGCTGTAGCCATCATCCTCTTAGGCATAGCCGGAGGTTCGGTTAAGGCCGACGAGATTTTAGAAACAAAAACTACTCAATATCTCGGGGTAGCAGAACAGACTATTTTACCGGATAGTTCTTTTTACCCATCTAAAAACCTCTCGCGCCGTCTAGATAGATTTACCTCTTTTAATGCTACAGATAGAGTAACAATTGATTTAGAAAAATTGTCTGAGTTGGTCAGAGAATTAGCGGATATTCATTTTAATGGAGCCAATAAATCTTGGGAGAGCAAAGTCTATGATTTATATGCAGATTGGTCTAGCTATTTAGCTCTAGATTATGCCAAAGCTAGCAATGCCAATGGTGGTAGCTTAAACAACGGCTTGGAAGCGTCTATTGATAAGGAGAGTTTAAAGCAACTAGTAGTATTAAATGAATTGGAGAAAAATGGTTTAGACCCGATGATTGCTAGCTCGTTTAGGAAAATTATTATTCAGAACTGGGCCCTTTCTCTAGGAAAATTAGGCAATTCTCAGTGGACGGCGATAACCCTAGAAACAGCCAAAAAATTAGAAACTACGATTACGAATAAAGATATGCTAGATATGCTTGATGTTGTGGCATTAACTGTAGAAAAAACTCCTTTGAGTAATCTTGTCAAAGGCGTTATTATTAATTTGGCTGGTTTGGGTGCTTAAGCGAATTGAGATCGTGATTTAAAAAACCGGCCTTCGGCTGGTTTTTTGTTAGATTAGATTTATAATTTTTTCTTATATTTTATGGCTAGGGGCAGCGATTATAATCACGCTAAGGTAGAAAAAAAATGGCAGGCTGTGTGGGCGAAAAATAAGTTTAAAAATTGGCAAGCTAAAGATTTTTCTCCCAAAAAGCCAATGTTCATCCTGGATATGTTCCCTTATCCTTCGGGAGACGGTTTGCATGTGGGGCATGTGGAAGGCTATACTGCCTCAGATATTTTAAGCCGTTATTATAGAGCGCAGGGCTATAACGTGCTTCATCCTATGGGCTGGGATGCTTTCGGATTGCCAGCAGAAAATTATGCCATTAAACATAAAGTTAATCCGGCCGTTTCGACCAAGAAAAATATTGATCATTTTCGCAAACAGATGCAGATGATAGGTTTGAGCTATGATTGGACTCGAGAAATAAATACTACCGACCCTAGTTATTACAAATGGACCCAATGGATATTTTTAGAACTTTATAAACATGGTTTGGCTTATGAAGCTGATATGCCCGTGAATTGGTGCCCAAAATGTAAAACTGTTTTGGCTGATGAAGAAGTGAAAGAAAATAAATGCGATCGTTGCGGCACACTAGTGGAGCGCAGAAATATTCGCCAATGGATGCTTCGTATTACCGCCTATGCCGACAGATTATTAAATGATTTGCCTCTTTTAAATTGGCCCGAGAAAATTAAGGTTATGCAAACCAACTGGATTGGGCGTAGCGAGGGGACCGAATTAGATTTTAAAGTGGAAAATACTGACTTAAAGATTAAAGTTTTTACTACTAGGATAGACACTATCTATGGAGCTACCTATTTGGTGCTGTCTCCCGAGAGTCCTTTCATTAATCAAATTACGACAGCTGAATACAAAAAAGAAGTTATTTTGTATCAAGACCAAGCGCGTAAAAAATCAGACCTGGAAAGGCAAGGAAGCAATGCTTCTAAAACAGGGGTTTTCACCGGCGCTTATGCGGTTAACCCTGCGAGCAAAAAATTAATTCCTATTTGGATTGCAGATTATATTCTTATGTCCTATGGAACAGGCGCCGTAATGGGCGTGCCTGCTCACGATAGTCGCGATTGGCAATTTGCCAAAACTTTTAATTTGCCGATTATACAGGTAATCTCCAAAGATGGACAGGTTCAACAGATGTTAAATGCCCCTCTTACTGCTTCGGGCGTATTGGTAAATTCTGGAATTTTTAATGGTTTATCTACTGATATAGCGGCTGCCAAGATCAGCAATTATTTAGCGGGGAAAAAGGTGGTGCATTATAAATTAAGAGATTGGGTTTTTGCCAGACAGCGCTACTGGGGGGAACCTATTCCTTTGATTCATTGTCCCATTTGCGGTATTCAGCCAGTGCCGTTGCGCGAT
>Ga0209099_1001625_pt1 | contig 21915 bp, 20 predicted proteins | sample AD_JPNHW2_MetaG_FD_184430 | JGI IMG/M metagenome (GOLD analysis project Ga0209099, IMG submission 184430) | Active sludge microbial communities of municipal wastewater-treating anaerobic digesters from Japan - AD_JPNHW2_MetaG (SPAdes) (version 2) | ecosystem: Engineered > Bioreactor > Anaerobic... | reverse complement strand
GCCGGGCGGAAGCTTCGGGCACTGCCGCGTCCACTGACGGGAACACCTGGGGGGGTTGTGCCAGCGCCTTGCGCGACGCCTCCCGGATCACCCATGTCCCGAGAGGCGCCCAGTACTCGTTCGAGACGCTCCGAATGAGGATTATACGGGCGCACCGCTGTATCCGGGAGAGGTACTCGCAGACGGCGAGCCTTGCGGAGTAATAGGCCCCGGATATCGGGGAATACCCGTGTTTTGCCAGGCCTTCCCGGTCCTCCACGATCACGTCCTCATCGCCGCCCCAGAGGGTGTGGCGGCCCCAGATCTCGATCATCTCGAACCTCCAGTCGCCGGGCACAAGGATACAGACGATGCGGTTCCCGAATATCTCCGCGGAGAAGAGCCGGATCTCTTCGATGGGTGGAAAGCGGGCGATCGTCTTCTTCAGCTGCGTCGAGACCGTGTCATCGACCGCAGTGATTGCCCACCGGGTGGGAACAAACTTCCGTTTCCTGCCAAGGAGTCCTGCGGAGAAAAGCTGGGTTATCCGATAGACATCAATGTCCGATGAGACCAGCGCGGCGCACGCCTCCGTTGCGGTCAGATCGGTGTCCGAGGTCACCCGGTCGACCTGACGGTCCACGCGGGCATTCCCGACGACATCCATCATCTTCATCGCGCCGGACATCCCCACCGGCGCGATGGTCCCGTCAAAGGTGAGATCGAAGGTGACGGGGCGCGAGAACGCCACTTCGACGTCGACGGGCCGGTCGGAGAGCGCCACCTCCTGCAGCGAATCGGTATAGCGCCGGATGCCGGTTGTACCCCGGATCGTCCGTGCCCGGATACCCACGATATCGTCAATGGTGCGCCCTTCTGCGAGCCAGAGCGGCGGGTTGTCGGGATCGTCAACCAGCAGGGGGCCCCCGCTGACATCCGGGTACCCGTGGCTCCCGATGAAGACCGACGGGGCGCTGCCGGAGTAGCTGCTTCTGGGTTTTACCTCCAGCCGGGCGTAGAACCGGCTCATGATCGGGCACCGGGGAAGCCCGCAAAGACCTTTTCCTTTGCATTCGGCACAGCGCATCAAGGCCGTTCCCTCGTATCGGATACGATCCGCGTACGATCGGAAAACCGGGCCAGCACCTGTGCCACATAGTCCTGCCAGACAGCAGGTTCCCCACCTATCATCCTTGCGGCATCCTTCCCGAGATCGTCGTCGCGGACGGTTATGCATTCGAGGACGACCGAACCGGGTGCGAATGCGGCAGGGAGCGACGTGTCCTGGTCCCCGTCGACAATCCCCAGGACCGGGATCCCGCGATGGGCACAGATATGCCCGCATACCGCTGTGGTGTCATCGCCGATGGCAAGCACCCCGCAGCAGTCCGGTGTAATCGCGGTATAGAGTTCGTGCCCGCAGTGGTCGATGACGGCAATCCGTCCTGATGGCGGGGCGGTCCGGGTGGCAGCTGCTGCCGGGGCGTGGCGGATCGGCCCGCTCTTGCACCATGCCGTGACAAGGTCAGGGGGTGTATTTCTGAGCTTCTCCAACCCGTGTTCCTTGGGGGTGAGACCGCTGACCACATCAATTGTTGTGCCGCTCCTCTTTATGACAACCGTATCTCCCGTAGCCTGGCCGATGATGATCCCGTTCACGTATACCGACTCGCCCGGCAGGCACCCCCGGATCCGGCGTTCCGGGCCTGCCCGTTCGGAAGGAACGGTCCCACATCTCAGCTGATATCCCGTCAGTGCTGCGATCCCGGCTGCAAGGTCATGATCGCCGTCCCCCCACAGGATGACGGTCTTATCTGAGCATTCCACCTGGATGAGCCCCCGGTGCTCCAGCCGGAACGCAACGATACTCCCGAAGATCCTTCCCGATTCCGGGGTCTTGGCATGGTTTGCAAGGACCATCGGCCCGCCAAGGGAATGGAGGATCCGGCTCGGGGGAGCCCCGTCAAAGATAACCGGCAGGCCGGACTCCTCGGCAGCCGTCCGCGCCATTACGCCGGCGACGATGGTGCGGGAAGGCTTCAGCATCGCAATGAGCCATGCCGCCTCCCCGCTGTCAAAGATCTCTGCTCCATGAACGACGAGGATGAGCGAACCCGGTATTACATTACTCTGTGGCACCGGCAAATCAGGGCTCCCCGAACATCGGTGAGAGACGGGAACTGCAATATCCCGTCCTGTTGGTCTGTGCTTCGTGCAATGCCATCAGTTCAGGCTGGATGAAGGAGGCCGCCGCAGGTTTTTGCACCTTTGCAGGAAACCCGTCCCGCAGGATGCCGCTACTGGACGGGATGCCCGCACGCCTTCGCGATGATCGCATACGCGGTTCTCCTGCCGTCAACAGGGGCATGAGGATTGCCAAACCGTTTCGGGGGAATCTCAAGCGTCTTTTCAATCCATGCTTCAAGGGACTCCCGGGTGACGTTCCGGCCGTCGATTGCAAACCCTGCGCCCATATCGACGATCTTCCTTGCATTGTTCTGTTGTTCGGGATGCCCGGGATCCATGACGATGAGGACCGGTTTTCCGAAAACGAGGGCTTCGTGGAGCGTTGTCAGTCCGCCGTGCACGATCGCGATCTTCGCCTCCGCGAGATGTTCGTAGAGGTTGGGCACGTACCCATGGGAGAGGAAATTGGGGGACGACTCGGGCAGTTCCTCGCCTGTATAGAAGACATCAAAAAACCGGTCCGGATGCCGGTCCGCGATATCCCGGAGAAGCGCATACATCGGCAGCTTGTAAGGCTCTCCCCCGAAACTGCAGAAGATTGTTTTCCGGGCGAGGTAATACCGGTTGATGTCGACGTCAAGGAACGGTCCGGTGAAGTGGTACCGGCTCTCTTCATTGCTGGGGACGAGGAGGTTGTATTCGCTGATGGTATCCGGTCTTTCGAAATCGGGGACGATCACGGCCTTCGCGAGCCGGATATAGCGCCGCACCATGAAATTCAGGAGCGCCCATACGGGATTTTCCCTGCCACCGGTCCCGTTGAAATGGTTCTGGTTGGTGATGAATACTACCGGCGTGTTGTTGAGCCGGGCGGCAAGAATGCCGCCGTACATCGTGTCACAGACGACACAATCAATGGCATTTTTCCGTATGAGGGAAAGGACCGAGAGGGACGACCGGATCATGTCAAAGCCGATCCATTTCGAGCACCAGAGGGTCTTTTTGAGGCTGAAGAACCCCTTCTCCCCTTCCAGGCACACCTCGCGGGGGGTATAATGCAGGTTCGAGCACCCGTGCTGGTCGATGAAATCATAGGATTTGCCGTACGTGGCAAAGTGGACGGTATGGCCGTACTGCTGGATATAATGCCCGAGATGGAGGCAGCGGGACGCATGCCCGAGGCCTTCCCCACAAACGACGAAGAGAATGTTCATAGGTTCCAGTTGAAGATCTGTCCTTCCGCCCTATGGACCGGGTGTCTGGCTGCCGGCATCCGTTGACCGGGCTTCCCCGCGATCGCCGGGCTGTTCCGGGACGATAATCCAGGCGAGGATGTAGACGACAATGCCTACGCCGAAGGACAGGACCGTTACGGCAGCCCAGGCAAGCCGGACGATCGAGGGATCGACATCGAGGTATCCGCCAAGCCCGGCACAGACGCCGCCGAGAATCCGGTCCTTCGTCGACCGATACAGCCGTTCCATGTACAGAAGTGGGCTTTCGCAAAATAAAAAACGACAGGGTTCCTGAGAGGGTACGATTGCAGGAAACGGTGACAACAGAGAGATGGGCTCGAGGAGATTTGAACTCCTGACCTCCGCCATGTCAAGGCGACGTCATAGCCAGCTAGACCACGGGCCCGCGCTTTGATGCTCTATAACATCTGTCCTTGTATTATTAAAAATTAGTGCACATGAAACCGGGTTCATCGTGCCGGGTGTCCGCCATAGTTTTTTATTATGGGGGAAGAATGCCTTAATGGAGATAGATACCTGTGACCGACGAAACCAGGAAACAATTGTTCGTCTTCGAACACGATGCCGGCCGGCTTGAACTCCTGATCCGTATCCTGTACTGGATCGCGATCGGGATCGTTGCATGGGTGTACGGGATCATAGCATTCGTCTGCCTGTTCATCCAGTGGTTCCATATCCTGATCCTCGGGCGACGGAACGCGGGTTTGTCAGACTTTGCCAAAGGCTACCTGGAATACATCGTGCACGTGATGCCGTACATGTACATCATGTCCGACAAGCGGCCGGATATCCTGCCGGTGAACGTGAAAATAGTCGAAGAAATCTGATGATTTCTTCTCCTCCTCGGGGTCTGATGACCCCTTCGGATCTCGAAGAACGCTGATGCACTCTTCTCCTCCACGGGGTCTGATGACCCCTTCGGATATCGAAGAGCGCTGACGATTGCAGACAGCCAAACTGCGAAAATCCCTTGTATTATCCGGTAAACTCCTGCCGCTCGTGAGGCCCGACGAGGATCGGTCGTCGCTTCAGCGGCGACTGATTCGAGAAGCCATCAGGCTTCGCTGGCACCGAACTGGGCGGGGCCATCGTTTTTCCAGAACGCCAATGATTCGCTAAAGTCGATGAGCGCTGATCAGCATTTCTCGTTTCCTGTACCGTACGACATCCGGATACAAGAAGAGTGAAAACGGGGACCCGTAAAAACCAGCCCCCATAATAAAAAATCAGATCCGCTTCGAGGATATCTTTGCAAAGGTCGCGGTGAAGATACCCGGCATGGACCGGATCTCCTCCATGACCTTCTCCGGTACTTCCGAATCCACGTTGAGCACCATCAGCGCCGGTTCGCCCTCTTTCACCCGGCCGACCTGCATGCCGGCGATGTTGATGTTGTCCTTGCCAAGGATCGTCGACGCCCTGCCAATCACGCCGGGCTTGTCGAGATGGCGCGAAACGATGACATAGCCTTCGGGTACCATGTCCATCGTGTACCCGCCGACCGCGACAATCCGGCTCCTGCCCTTGAAGAAGACTGTGCCGCTGACCGACTCCTCGGTCTTGTCGGTCCTGATCTTCAGGGTGATGAGGTTCTTGAAACCGCTCGATTCCTGCGTGACGGTCTCGGAGACCGTGATCCCGCGCTCCTTTGCGATGAACTCGGCATTCACGATATTGACCGGCTGCTGGAGGATCGGGTCGAGAAGCCCCTTCAGGGCAAGCCGGGTGACAAACTTGAGGCTGTTAGCAAACGATGCCAGTTCGCCGCCATAGATGATCTCGACGGTCGAGAGCCGCCCGGGCGTGGTCTGGATCGCAAACCGGCCCATCTTCTCGGCAAGAGACGCAAACGGCTCCAGGACCTCGGCCTGCTCGGCGGGGATCATGGGGGCATTGACAACGTATTTTGCAGCGCCGCCTTTCAGGACTTCGATGCACTGCTTTGCGACCGAAACCGCGACGTTCAGCTGGGCCTCGACCGTGCTTGCGCCAAGGTGCGGCGTGACAATGACCTGGTCAAGGGTGAGCAGGGGGGAATCGACCGGGGGCTCGGTCTCGAACACATCAAGGGCGGCGCCGGCAACCTTCCCGCCCTTGATCGCATCATAGAGCGCCTGTTCGTCGATGATCCCGCCACGGGCACAGTTGATGATCCGTACCCCGTCCTTCATGGTCGCGATGCTCTTCGCGTTGATGACGTGCCGGGTCTCCTTGATCAGCGGGGTGTGGACGGTGATCACGTCGGCAACCTTGAAGAGATCCTCAATGCTCATCATCTCGACGCCGAGCTGGGCTGCCCGTTCCTTTGTTATGAACGGATCGTACGCGACGCACCGCATATCCATTGCATTCGCCCGCTTTGCAACCTCGCGGCCGATCCTGCCGAACCCGACGATACCGAGCGTCTTCTCGTTCAGCTCGACGCCCATGAACTTGCTGCGCTTCCATTCCTTCTTCTTTAAACTCGCGTTTGCCTGCGGGATGTTGCGGGCGAGCGCCTGCATCATCGCCATCGTGTGTTCGGTCGCCGCAAGGGTGTTGCCCTCGGGAGCGTTTGCAACGATGATCCCCTGCCGGGTAGCCGCATCCACGTCGATATTGTCCACTCCGACACCGGCCCGCCCGATGAACCGGAGCTTCCTGCCCGCCTGGATCACCTTTGCCGTGACCTCGGTGCCACTCCGCACAAGCAGGGCATCGTAATCCCCAAGAATACCGCAGAGCTCGTCTTCCTTCAGGCCGGTTTTGACATCAACGTCGCAGGCCGCCCGGAGGATTGCAAGCCCCTCTTCCGCCAGCGGATCGCTGACAAGTACTCTGAAATTTGCCATAAAACCCATAGTGTATCTGCACCATACCTAATCAGATTTATTCTTCCCCGGATTACAGGAAATCCTGCGCGATGTACCGGAAACAGGCAGGTCATCCGGGGGCAGGTTCCCGGCTTCCCGGCAGGTGCTCCCGGAAAAAATTTTACGAAAATCATTACGGAAATCCAAAGGAGAGCCGGTGATGAGAATCATTAAACAAGGATAAGGTTGAGATCATTAGTGGTGCGAGCATGAAGACTATGCCCAATATCCTGTGGCTCGAAGAGATCAGAAAAGAGGATATCATATCAGTCGGCGGAAAAGGGGCGTCGCTGGGGGAGATGGCGTCAATCGGCCTTCCCGTGCCGGGAGCGTTTGTCATCACCGCCCAGGCATTCAGGAGGTTCCTTGTCGAGACAGGGCTCGAACAGAAGCTCTATGCCTCGTTCGAGAAGCTCGATGTCGAGAACAACGACGCCCTTGAAAAAGCTGCCGAAACGGCAAAGGGGCTGGTGCTCAAGGCAAAGATCCCCCCCGCAATCCGCGACGATATTAAAAAGGCATACAAGCGGATGAACAGCGGCAACCTGGTGGTCGCTGTCCGTTCCAGCGCAACTGCCGAAGACCTGCCGGATGCCAGTTTTGCAGGGCAGCAGGAGACCTACCTCAATATCCAGGGCGAAGCAGCACTCCTTCTCGCGGTACAGAAGTGCTGGGCGTCGCTGTACGGGGCCCGGGCGATTTACTACCGGGCAAAGCAGGGGTTCGACGACAACACCGTCAATATCGCGGTCGTCGTCCAGCAGCTGGTCAACTCGGAGAAAGCGGGTGTCATGTTCACCTCCCACCCCATCACCGGCGAACCATCAACCATCATCGAGGGTTCCTGGGGGCTTGGCGAAGCGGTCGTCTCCGGCTCGGTATCGCCGGATAAATATGTCTTCGACCAGCGCAGCGAGAAGGTCACCGAGCGCGTGATCTCGACCAAGAAGATCGAGATTTTAGCCGACGGCAGCAACGGGACAAAAACCGTCGAGGTTTCCGCAAAGAGGCAGGAACAGCAGGTCCTCTCTGACGAAGAGGTTGCAAAACTTGCGATGTACGGCAAGATCGCCGAGAACCACTACGGCATACCACAGGATGTCGAGTGGAGCATTGTGAATACCACATTCTATATCCTCCAGTCACGCCCGATAACAACGATCGGGAACCGGAAGGAGACAAAAGGCATGTCAGGAGCGCAGGGGTCAGGGAAAGGGGATCAGAAGATCCTCCTGAAGGGGCAAGGGGCATCCCCGGGTATCGCAACAGGGAAGGTCGTCATCATCAATGATGCGAAGGATGCGGGCAGGGTAAAGGAAGGCGACATCCTCGTCACCCGCATGACGAACCCGGACATGGTTCCGGCGATGCGGAAGGTTGCAGCGATTGTCACCGACGAAGGCGGCATGACCTGCCACGCGGCGATCGTGAGCAGGGAACTCGGGACCCCCGCAGTTGTAGGGACCAAGACCGGAACGGCGGCCTTAAAGAACGGGCAGGTCATAACGGTGAACGGCGAGATGGGGCTTGTCTACGAGGGCGTCGTTGAAAGCGCCGTGCAGCAGAAGGGTTCCCCGCAGGTCACCGTTGCGGCGGCAGCACCGGTCATCACGGCCACGAGCGTGAAGGTCAACGTCTCGATCCCGGAAGCGGCGGCACGTGCCGCGGCAACCGGCGCCGACGGTGTCGGGCTGCTCCGGATCGAGCACCTGATCCTCGGCCTGAACAAGACGCCGGGCTGGTTCATCACCAACCACCGGGAGGAGGAGTTCGTTAAGGAACTCCACGACGGCATCAGGATCGTGCTCGATGCATTCCCCGGTAAAACGGTCTGGGTCCGCACGCTGGACGCCCCGACCGATGAATTCCGGAACATGATGGGCGGCGAGAACGAGCCCATCGAACACAACCCGATGCTCGGCTGGCGCGGGATCCGCCGGGATCTTGAGAGCCCGGAGCAGTTCCGGCTCCAGGTGGAGGCATTCAAGCAGCTCTGGAAAGAGGGCTACGACAACCTCGGGATCATGTTCCCGATGGTTTCCCATCCCGACCAGTTTGTCGCGGCAAAGGAGATGATGCGGGGCTGGGGCGTCGATGTGGAGAACGTCTCGCTCGGCATCATGATCGAGATCCCGAGCAGCGCAATCCTGATTGAGGACTTCCTTGAATGCGGGATCAAGTTTGCCTCGTTTGGCACCAACGATCTCATCCAGTACACCCTCGCGATCGACCGGAACAACGAGAACGTCGCAAAGATGTATGAGCCCAAACACCCCGCTGTCCTGCACCTGATCCACGATGCCATCCAGTCATGCCGCGAATACGGCGTCGAATGCTCGATCTGCGGGCAGGCGGGATCCGATCCGAAGATGGTCGAGTGGCTGGTGGAGCACGGCATCTCAAGTGTCTCGGCAAACATCGACGCGATTGCCAAGATCCGGGAGACCGTGGCAAAGACGGAGAAACGCATAATCCTTGAAGCGGCGAGAAACCGGAATGCTGAGTGACGGCAGGACAGAAGACGAACTCTTCTCTTTTTTAACGGGGGTCAAACGGTCCGACCTCGACCACCGGTATATCCTCAGCTCCATGTGCACGCTCCCCCACCCGGTGGCGGTGAATGCGCACAACCTGTTCATTGAGACAAACCTCGGGGACCCGGGACTCTTTCCCGGCACAGCTTCTCTCGAACGGATGCTGGTTGAGCGGATCGGCACCCTCTTCCACCTGCCGTCGGCCGGCGGTTATGCCACGTCTGGCGGGACCGAATCCAACATCCAGGCGCTCCGGCTTGCCAAGGCAACGAGGCCTGAGATCGTAACCCCGAACGTGGTCGTCCCCGACTCCGCCCACTTCTCGTTCAGGAAAGCCTGCGATATCCTCGGGATCGCGATGCGGACGGTAAAACCGGACCGTACCCTCCGGGCGGATGTCGCAGATGCGGCGGAAAAGACCGATAAGAATACCATCTGCATCGCCGGGATTGCCGGGACGACCGAGTACGGGATGGTGGATCCCATCCGGGATCTGGCAAAACTCGCAGCGGAGCGGGACATCTTCTTCCACGTGGATGCCGCCTTCGGCGGGATGGTGATCCCCTTCCTCGATACCCCCATACCCTTCGACTTCTCGCTCCCGGGCGTGACGACGATTGCCGTCGATCCGCACAAGATGGGGCTCTCCACGATCCCGTGCGGCTGCCTGCTTACCCGGGATCCCTGCCTCCTGAATATCCTGAACGTCGACACCCCGTACCTGACCGTCAAGCAGGAGTTCACGCTTGCGGGAACCCGCCCGGGAGCGCCGGTTGCCGCAGCCCTCGCGGTGCTGGACTACCTCGGGACGAGGGGCATGAGAGCGGTTGTTGCCGGCTGCATGAAGAACACGCAGCGGCTTATCGCCGGCATGGAGTCCTTTGGGATTAAGAGGGTTGCAACCCCGGATGTCAACGTTGCCACGTTCGCCTGCACGAAGGCCCCGGATCGCTGGCGGGTGTCGTGGACGCGGAAAGGACACCTGCGGATCGTCTGCATGCCCCACGTCCACCGCGACCAGGTTGAAGAATTCTTAATGGAAATTGGTGACATGTATGCTTGAACGACTGGTTCATTCACTCGAGACCTGCCCGATGGTACAGCGGGGGGAATACAACTACTTCATCCACCCGATCACCGACGGCGTACCCATCGTCGACCCGGCTCTCCTGCGGGAAGTATGCACCGGGATGCTCCGGGTCCTTGACTTAAACGGGGTCGACAAGATCGTTGTTGTCGAGGCGATGGGGATCCATATCGGGTCCGTGCTCTCGACCATGACCGATATCCCGATGACGATCATGCGCAAACGGCAGTACCAGCTCCCCGGCGAAGTCGCCGTCCACCAGATGACCGGTTATTCCAAGGGTGAGCTGTACCTGAACGGGATAGTAAAAGGCGACCGTGTGGTTATCGTTGACGACGTTGTCAGCACGGGGGGCACCATGCGGGCACTACTGCAGGCACTTGCGATCGCGGGTGCCGAGGTGCAGGACGTCTGTTTTGCCATCCAGCGCGGCAACCCGGATATCGGGCGCCCGTACAAGTCCCTCGTCAGGATCGAAGTGGACAAAAAGGTGCGTGTGGTTGAACGATATCTCTGACCTTATCAGAGACCTGAAAGAGCGAAAGGCAGCAACCGTCGCGATCCAGGTACCGGAAGGCCTGAAGCGGAAGGCGGCCGGGCTTGCAGGGTCGCTCCGGGAAGCCGGCTTTTCCGTCATCGTCAGCGGAGATCCCTGCTACGGCGCCTGCGATCTTGCGCTCGACACGCTCGAATATGCCGACGTGATCGTCCATATCGGCCATGCGCCGGTCGATTCCCGGAAGAACGTCATCTTCCTGCCGTACCTGGTGGAGATCGATCCCGGTGTCCTTGACAAGGCAGTGCCGTTCCTGAAAGGCCCGGTCACCGGGCTTGTCACCACCGTCCAGCATGCACATCAGGTTCCCGACATGGTGCGACGGCTGGAGAAGCATGGCGTCCGCGTCGCAGTCATGGAAGGTAGCGGGCGGACGCCCCTACGGGGACAGGTGCTCGGGTGCAGCTTTGCCGCGGCAAAAAACTCCGGCGCTTCCGAGATCCTCGTTGTTGCAACCGGGCTCTTCCATGCGATCGGCGTCGCGCTTGCCACCGGCGCCCGGGTGATCGCACTTGACCCGTTGAGCGGAACAGCCCGTGAGGTTGACGGCGACGCCCTCATGCGGCGACGCTTCGCGCTGATCGAGCGGGCGAAAGGTGCGGCCGGCATCGGGATCATCGTCTCCTCAAAGAGCGGGCAGCAGCGGATGGAACTCGCCCGCAGGCTTGCCGCGCTCCACCCACGGGCAACGATCATTCTCGTGCGGGAGGTCTCTCCCGACGAACTCCTTAACCTCGGTTTCGATGCCTATGTCAACACCGCCTGCCCGCGGCTCTCCTACGACGACCAGGGCCGGTTTTCGGTCCCGGTCCTCTCCCCGCCGGAGTTTGAGATCCTCTGCGGCGTGCGGAAATGGGACGACTACGCAATCGACGAAATCCCATGAAACTGAAGCAGCTCGAGATGGCATTGCAGCGGCTTGCGGGATTTGACCGCCCGCGTGCCTCCCTCGAACAGTACCCGACGCCCGCACCGCTTGCCGCCCGGCTCCTCTTCCATGCGCACATGCGGGGAGATATCGGGGGGAAGACCGTCTGCGATCCCGGCTGCGGCACCGGCGTTCTTGCAATCGGGGCTGTCCTGCTCGGGGCTGACGATGTCATCGGCATCGAGATCGACCCGGATGCGGTAAAGGTTGCGGAACGGAACGCAGCCCTTCTCGGTGCAGAAGTCCGGTTCATCGCCGGCGACGTGAACGACCCTGCCCTGCCGGAGCAGGCCGGGGGATCTGACACTGTTGTCATGAACCCGCCCTTCGGGGCCCAGAAAGTCCATGCAGATCGCCCGTTCATCGACTTCGCCCTGAAAACCGCCCCGGTCACCTACGGCATCTTCAACGCCGGCTCGCGGCAGTTCATCGAATCCTTCACGGCGACACGGGCGACAATCGACGAGGTCGTTGGCGGACGGTTGCCGATCAGAAAAACATTCTCCTTCCATACCCGGGATGTGCAGGAGATCGAGGTCGAGATACTACGGCTGACGAGAAACCGGTAACCGGAGGTGCGGACGGTGCAGCAAGCCCGGTCGCCGGCCTTGCCGCTGCGCACCTCGTGACGGATATCTACATGCCGGTGCTCCCGGCGATCCTGCCGCTGCTCATCGCAACGAACGGGTACTCGTACTTTGCAGCCGGGCTCCTTATCACAGCGTACAACATCACGTCGTCATTTACCCAGCCGGTTGTCGGCTGGCTCTCCGATACCAGGGGTTTCTCTATCAGCGTGAGCATAAGCCTCCTGATCTCGGCAGTCTTCATCTCCCTCATGGGCATCACCCGGGACTACATGGTATTCATGGCTTTTGCCATCCTTGCCGCGCTCGGGCATGCCTGCTTCCACCCGACCGCGTTGAGCCTTGTAAGCCGGTTCTGTTCCCCGGAAAACCGGGGCAGGATCACCTCGTACTTTGTTGTCGGGGGAAACCTTGGCTATGCGATCGGCCCGCTGCTGACCGGGGTCGTGGTCTGGTGGTTCGGGTTACCCGGGCTCCTGCTCCTCATCATCCCGGCGCTCTTCATGACCGTTGCCCTCCGGGTGCTCCTTCCCGCCGGCCTTACGACCTGCAGGATACCGGATCCCGGACCGGTAAAGACCGTCCGTTCCCCGATCCGGCCGTTCCTCGTCCTGCTTGCCGCGTCCATCTTCCGGGCATGGGCGATCTTTGCGGCAATGACCTATCTCCCGTCGTACCTTGTCCAGCAGGGCTACAGCCTCATTGCCGCAACGACAATTACCACCTTCATGCTTCTCGCAGGAGTCGCCGGCCAGGTTGTCGGCGGCCAGGTATCCGACCGGATCGGGAGAAAGGAGTTCCTCATCCTCGGTCTTGCAGGTGCGGTGCCGTCATTCTACCTCTTCTTTTTCACCTCAGGGATCCTATCGATCTTCGCCATCCTTATCTTCGGGTTCTGCCTCTGGTCGACGTTCGCCGTTGCCGTCGCCATGGGACACGAGCTGATGCCGGGGAACGTCGGGCTCGCATCGGGGATGATGCTCGGGGTTGCGATCGGGTTCGGGGGTCTCGGGGTTGCCGTGAACGGGATTATCGCGGACAACTACTCGCTTGCGGCAGCCCTTGGCACGATCCCGATCCCATGCATCATTGCTGTAATCCTGATGGCTCTCGTCCCGTATCCGTGGAAAACATGGCGGAGAGATCCTGCCGGGCCCGCGGGCGCAGGATCTAAAAACTTATAGGATCCCGGAAAGAACGATCATCTGGATTCAGGAAAGGAGGTTTTACAAATCATGGACAAGACGGGAATTGCTGCACTGGTCATCGGGCTTGTGCTCGCTGCCGCAGGGATCTGGGGGGTCTGGGTGTTTCTCCCGGATGTGATCGCCGTTGTGAAGGGACTTATCGGCATCGTCGTCCTTTTGGCCGGGCTCTGCCTGATCCTCTTTGGCATCCTGATCATAAAAGACTAAAAGGAAGAAAAAACTTAAAAAATCAAAAAAAGGAAATTCTTTTTTTTTATACTTTCACGACGAAGCACTGGGATCCTGCCGTCTCGACTACCGGCTCGGGTTTATCCGCAAAGAACTCGTCGAATGCCTTGGTGACCCCCGGGGCATTGATGTAATCGTGGGAGATCATGATGCCCCCGCGGCTCATCCGGGGATAGAAGAAGATCAGGCACTGCCTCGTGCTCTCGTACGTATCCACGTCGAGGTTGACCATGGAGAAGTGCAGGTCCTTGACCGGTCCGGAAGTATCCGGGAAGATCCCCTTGTAGAAGAAGACCCCGGGTTCGTCCGAGAGATATTTTTTTACTTCGTCAAAGGGTGCGGCAAACTTCCCCTCGTAGAACGGCCAGACCTCGTCGATCTTGTCCACCCGGGGCAGCCCTTCGAAGGTATCGAACAGGTGGAGGTTCCGGTCCCCCTTTGCCGAACAGATGATCTTTGCCGAGCCCCCGCGGTAGACCCCGACCTCCGCGATATCCCCGGGAACCTTCTGCGTGCACCGTGCCGCCATATAGAGGTGGTAGGCTTCGATGTCTTCCAGCAAAAGATCGGTATCGTACCGGATCTGTTTTAAGGATTTGGTGAACACCTTTCTCCGTTCACAGCCGTAGAGGGGGATCCTCCCCCGTGTCGCGATATCGTAGCCGGGAACGGCATCGAGCACCATCATCTGCCGGAACCGGAGCAGGTACCGGGAGGGGGCGATTGCATCGAAAAACCAGATGAGATTCTTTTTTGCTGGAAGGCTCATTGTTGCCTAATTTTTTGGACGTGCCTGAATTTATAGGGCACAGTCGGTCAGAGACGGACTTTCTTTTTAAAGCGCCGGTTCGTGGCACAGTACCCAAGAACGATGGCAATGCCAAGGAGCAGGGCAGCGGCAGCGGGCGACGAAAAAACGGCAATGCCCGAAAAATACGCCACAACAACCGATACGAGCCCGACGATCCCGCCCAGCCGGTACGCCGTATAGATGGAGACGAGGAGGAGGATTGTCGGGAGAACGAGGAAGAGGTAGCTGACCTTGGGATCCGGCCAGACGGCAGTCACCGCACTGCCGGCGATCCCGATGATCTCGTCCTGCGGGTCGATCCCGATTGCGGTGAAGATCCCGGACAGGAAACCGAGCCCGATCACAGACTGCCGGATAAAAAGGCTGCTCTTCCTCGTCATGGGGTCACCGTTCCGGAATGCCGGACGTTGCCCGGCACACCGCTTGGAAAAAGGGCACGGTTTCCGGGATCCGAAGAGGCGCCATCATATCCATTGCTTTTTGTGGAAATAACAGAGCATCGCCGCTGTTGCGAGGATCATGACCGCCCAGACGGCATAATACCCGTACGGGTGCGAGAGCTCGGGCATGTACTCAAAGTTCATGCCGTAGATCCCGACAATGAAGGTGAGCGGAATGAAGATGGTGGCGATCAGCGTGAGGACTTTCATGATCTCGTTGAGCCGCATGCTCATGCCCGAGAGGTAGATGTCGATCATGCCCGAGACCATGTCCCTGAACGTCTCGATGGTGTCGATCACCTGGATCGTGTGGTCGTACACGTCCCGGAGGTAGATCCGGGTCGCGTCCCGGATCAGGGGATTGTCCGAATGTTCGAGCCCCGAGATGACTTCGCGCAGGGGCCAGACGGATTTCCGCAGGTAGATCATGTCCTTTTTGAGGATGTGGATGTTGATGAGCATGTCCTTAGACGGGTTGCTTGCAAGCTGCTCTTCGAGCAGTTCGACCTGCTCACCGAGGGATTCCATGACGGAGAAATAGTTGTCGACGATCGCATCGATCAGGGCGTAGGCAAGGTAGTCCGTGCCGAACTTCCGGATCCTCCCGTCCTTCCGGATGCGTTCCCGGACCGGGTCGAAGACATCCCCGACATCCTCCTGGAACGAGATGATGTAATTCCTGCCGATAATCAGGCTGACCTGCTCGATCTTCACCTTCTGGACGGGTTCGAGGTACTGGAGCATCTTGAGGTTCACGTAAATGTACGCGTCCATGTCCTCGATCTTGGGGCGCTGGCCGGTGTTGAGGATGCTTTCGAGGATGAGCGGGTGGATGCCGAAACTCCTGCCGATCTGCCCGATGAGCCCGGTGTCGGACAGGCCGTCGATATTGATCCAGGTGACCGTCTCGGTCTCCTTAAACGGCAGGCATTCCTCAAGCGACGAGACGGTCTTTTCCTGGAACCGGTCGGGATCGTAATCGATGATGGTTATGACGGAAGGTTCCCCGTTGAGGGAACCTGCCGGGGGGATGAGGGTGCCGGGCGGCAGCCCTGTTCTCCGTTTCGGTTTATGGGAATTCTTTGTCATGGCAACAGCCCCACCCGTACGAACCCCCGGCCATCATTCCGGGAAAACCGGGAGCCCGCATTTCCTGTATTCCGGTAGACTGTGCCAGTAAAAAAGGATGCAGGGGGGCTGCGGAATTGTTCAGCCCATGCCAAAAAGGGACCGGAAGAAGTCAAGGACAGCAGAGAACGCGTTCGCTGCGGCAGGTGAAGGAGCGAGGGTCACTGGCGCTGCTTCCGGCAAGGCACATACATCCCCACCCGTACCTGTGCAGGAGGCATCCGCGGCAACGGTCTCCTGCATCGTGATTACGAGGGTAAATCTTTCCGACCCCGCTCCGTCCGGTGCCTGCGATCCCGGACCGGTCGCATTACAACCGGAAGACCCGCAGGTATCCCCGGGCGGCCCGAAACAATAGAGGGGCCGGTTGAAAGAGTCATTGAAACAGGGTGTCTCGCTTGCAGAACAGCGGACATACCCCAGCGCCTCCGCCTGGCCCTCGGGCATACAGGTGCAGCCCGGGGATGGGCATGCCTTTGCGGGTCCGGTGGAGATGCCGGCCCCGACGGTTTCTGCGCTGACAGGTGTACTCCATACAAGACCTGCCAGAAGAAAGAGGCTGAGAACAAAAATCATGCGAATTTGACGGGGTGCCATGAATTTTTTTGCTGGATCCATATGTTCTTCTAGAATTAGTGAAGTCCTGCCTTATCCGTTCATCGGTCGTACATGATTGTCCGGAACCGGATGATGCACCATAAGTCTGCGATGGTTGTCAATTCCGCAAAAGTTAATAATTACCATATGAGAAATACAGACGGATCACACGATCCGGCCGTTGTCCACTGGAAAGATCATAGTGATTAACGGTTTTGGAGGAGAGGTTATCATGAAGGTTTCATTGAGTTATGGACTTATTTTAATTATGGTTATCGCTGTTGCATTCGCTGGGTGTACCGGTCAATCCGGATCAACGACTGCAACATCAGCAACGACTGCAACACCAGGTGTACCTGCTGCACAGGTAACAACTGCAGCACCAGCCGGCAATACATTATCCGGGAACGATATCTTTGGCACCGTATCGTATGAATGGACCGAATACAAGATGACATCGGGGGCGGGGGCAGACCAGATGACCGTCTATTACAAGTACAACCTGAAGACCAAAAAATGTACTATGAGGTTTGAAGGGGCAAACGTCCCGGCGGGCATGCCAACAGAGATGGACTGCAGTTCTACAGGCAGTACGACATCGTCAAACGATCCCAACGAAGTGAGTTCCGATGTTAAGTTTGTCAGAGTCGGTACTGAAGTTGTTACTGTCCCGGCAGGAACATTCACGGCAGATAAATACACAGCCACGATCGAAGGGAACACCGCCACCTACTGGATTGTCAGGGACAAACCCCTGATCAAGATGGAGACAACAAGTTCCCAGGGTTCCGCGAAGATGGAACTGAACGCCTGGCAGTAAATCCGCTTTTCTTTTTTTTTCTTAAAGAACTTGTTCCGGCCCGGAAAATGCACGCTGATCAAGAGAATCCAGCAAGATCCGGTCTTTATCTGGATAGTGCCATTACATGAATGCGATCCCGGCTTTTTAACTGGCGGGATCACTACGTTTTTATTTCCCCGTGCTCCATCTGCCGGCAAACCCGCTTCGAACCGGCTGGTGACGATCATGATCAGTAAATTACCCGTCAGTGATTACCGGGCAGTCTATTCCCCGGAACAGGTCGCATGTGATACAACCGAGGCTGCCGAACCTTCCGATGAGATCATCGGGCAGGAACGGGCAAAAAAAGCCCTCCTGTTTGGCCTTGAGATCCGGGAGGCCGGCTTCAACATCTATGTTGCCGGGATTCCGGGGACCGGAAGGCGGACGGCGGTAAAGAAGTTCCTTGACGAACTGGCGAAAACCAAGCCCCGGGCAGACGACTGGGTATATGTCAACAACTTCGAGAACCAGTACGAACCCGTCGCCCTCCGGCTCCCGCCCGGGCAGGGCACGCAGTTCAAAAACGACATCTCCTCGTTCATCGAGGGGGTGAAACGAGCGCTCCCCAAGGCATTCGAGAGCGAGGACTATGCGACGAAACGGCAGGAAGTATTCCAGAAGTTCGGGAAAGACCGGGAGGAGATCCTTGCAAAGGTCAACGAGAGCGCCGCAAAGCAGGGATTCGGGCTCCAGATGAGCCCGACGGGGCTTGTTGTCTATCCCCTCGTTGACGGTAAGTCCGTCACGGAAGAGGAGTTCGCCGCCCTCCCTCCCGAAAAGAAGAGAGAGATCGAACAGAAGCGGGAGATACTCGATGCCGATCTCCGGAACGGGTTCCGGAAGATACGGGACCTTGATATGAACGGGATGGAGGCGATCACAAAGCTCAACAACGAGATCGCGCTCTACGCGATTGGCGATCTCCTCGCCGTCCTGAAAGAGAAGTACGGGAAATACGGGGAGGTCGATGCATATATCGGGGCAATAAAAAAAGACATTCTCGAAAATTTTGGGGCCTTCCTTGGAACCGACCAGCAGCAGGCACCGCCCCAGTTCCCGCAGTGGCCCGGGAAAGATTCCGCCTTCAGGAAATACGAGGTCAACGTGCTCGTGGATAATGACGGCCTGACCGGGGCGCCCGTGGTGTACGAGGACAACCCGAGTTACCCAAACCTCCTTGGAAAAACCGAGCGCGAGGTCCAGTTCGGGATGGTGACAACCGACTTCTCCATGATCCGGGCCGGTTCGCTGCACAAGGCCAACGGCGGATACCTCGTAATTCCCTTGCCGGACCTCTTCCGGTATCCGTTCGCTTGGGAAGGGCTCAAGACCGCACTCAGGACGGGGAAGATCGGCATTGAGGAGCCGGGCGAGCGGGCAGGGTTCATCGTGGTGCGGGGACTCCGCCCAAAACCCGTCCCCCTCAACGTGAAAGTGATCCTGATCGGGACCCCGGATATTAACATGATCCTCCACGGGGGAGATCCCGAGTATCCCGAGCTCTTCAAGGTGCGGGCGGATTTCGATACCGTCATGACAAGGGACGATAAAAACGCCAGGAAATATGCGGCATACATCTGCACGCTGTGTAAGCGGTTCAACCTCAGGCACCTTGACCGGAGCGCCGTTGCCAAAGTCGTGGAGTACGGGTCCCGGCTCGCGGACGACCAGAAAAAACTCTCCACCCGGTTCGCGGCAATTGCCGACCTGATCCGGGAAGCGAATTTCTATGCGGTGCAGGAGAATGCACGCATCACCACCGGCGCCCACATCACCCGGGCAATCGACGAGAAGATCATCCGGTCCAACCTCATCCAGGAGAAGATCCAGGAATATATCGGGCGGGGGATCTTTCTTTTGGATACGGCGGGCAAAAAGGTCGGGCAGGTGAACGGCCTGTCGGTCATGGAGATGGGGGATTATGCGTTCGGGCGGCCGTCCCGGGTGACCGCAAGTATCGGGGTGGGGCGCGAAGGCGTCGTCGATATCGAGCGGCAGGCAAAATTGTCGGGCCCGTTCCACACCAAGGGGGTTCTCATCCTTGGCGGGTACCTCTCGAACCAGTTCGCCCGGGAAAAACCGCTCACGCTTACTGCACGGCTCGTCTTCGAACAGAGTTACGGGGGAGTTGACGGGGATTCGGCGTCCAGTACCGAACTGTACGCGATCCTGTCGGCACTCTCCGGGCTCCCGCTGAAACAGTCGCTTGCCGTCACCGGGTCGGTAAACCAGAACGGCGAAGTCCAGGCTATCGGGGGGGTAAACGAGAAACTCGAAGGGTTCTTCGAGGTCTGTAAAGCCAGAGGGTTCACCGGGGAGCAGGGGGCAGTCATCCCGGCAAGCAACATCCAGAACCTGATGCTCAAAGAAGAGATCCTTGAGGAGGCGAAAAAGGGGAATTTTACCATCTGGCCGGTCAGCACGATCGACGAAGGGATCGAAGTCCTCACCGGAGTTGCCGCAGGTGCGCGCCGTCCAGACGGGACCTTCCCGGAGGGAACCGTCAACTATCTCGTCGATAAGCGATTGCAGGAGATCGGCGAGACGGTCCGGAAGTTCCAGGGCGGGGAGAAGAAGGGGACTGACTGATTGCGGGCAAGCGATCCCGTAACCCCGGTTTTTTTCAAAATGCAAAACCGGATCAAACGGTCCGGTTGTATTCCGGGGTTCCGGTCAGGGCTTTTGCGAGCGCAAAGAAACGCTCCTGCACCTTCCGGTCCTGCGACAGTGCTGAAGATCGCGCCAGTCTCCGGTTCTCGAAATACTGCCCCGAAATACCGGCGACCGCCGGGGAGAGGGCAAGGTACACCGGCGTCTTTGCCCCGTCTTTAAGAGCGATCCCAGCCATGCCGGGAAATGCGGAACGGAGAAGTTTCGTATCGACCACCCCGGGATGCAGGCAGTTGGCGGTTACACCGCTCCGTTCAAGCTGCCGTGCTATCACGAACGTGAAGACGATATCGCCAAACTTCGAGAGAGCGTATGCCTGCCAGGGATCATACTGCGGTTGCGCAGAAAGATTGCCCCAGTCAATCCGGGTGACATCCTCGTGGGCGCCGGAAGCGACGGTGACGATACGGGACGGGGCGCTCCTGCGGAGCAGGGGCAGCAGCAGGCTCGTGAGCAGGAACGGCCCGAGGTAATTGACGGCAAAGGTCATCTCGATCCCTTCACGGGTCACTTCCCGGCTCTTCCGGTAGGTCCCGGCATTATTGACAAGGACGTCCAGCCGGGAGTAGCGGGAAGAGAGATCCGCCGACATGGAACGGATCTGACCCAAGTCCGAATAGTCTGCGATCACAAGGTCCGGTCTTGCCATCCCCGATTTCTGCAGCTCCTTTCTGACAGCGTCCCCTTTTTTATCCGATCTCCCATGAAGAATTATCTCGGCGCCCCGTTCCATCAGTGCCGCAGCAGTTGCCTTCCCAATTCCGTCAGTGGATCCAGTGACAAGGATGACCGGTCCGGTCATGGTCGTCACTAATCTGCCGGTCGATAAGTAGCTTCGCGTAGAGTACGCCCTCCCGCCATCAGGTGCGATTATCCGAAGCAGGCCTGTGGATTCCTCTCCAGAAATAAAAAAGAGCAGGCAGGCTGCCTTCCAGGAGATATTGTTCCCGGTATGGGACTACGAAAGATATTTTCCAACCGTTTCCCGGGTTTTGTTATCGGTTTTTTACGGAGTAGCGTGCCCAGATAATTCCCTGTTCCAGAATATCTGTCTGGAGGTGTTCAAGGGGGATCTGCAGGTTTGAAAAACCGGCTTTTGCCGGATCGAAGATTGTCGGATCCGGCCTGCCCCCGGCAAGGAACGGGTGGATGAGCACACTTACCTCATTAACAACGCCAGCCTGCAAAAGGACGCTGTTGAGCGTGCCGCCGCTGTCAACCCTCACGGTATGAACGCCGTACTGTCGTTCCAGATCGGTAAGTGCGGCGCGGAAATCGATCCGGTTCTCCCCCGCGCTGATCACCCCAATCTTCCGGTCCGCAAGGTACGAACGGTACTCCTGCGGAGTTGCCGCGGAACAGAACGCAAGCACGTCGCGCATGTACGGCCATTGCCGGATGGCATCCCAGCACCGGACCTTCCCCCGGCTGTCAGCGATGATCAGCAGGGGACGGGGATCCGGGGTACCTTCAGGCGGCCGGAACATCTCCTCGTGTTCCGGCGGCACTTCCAGCGCGGGATTGTCCCTGACCGCGGCAAGGACCGTTTCGCTCCCGAACAGGATCGCGTCGGGGTTCCATTGTGCGGCAAGGCCATAGTACAATTCGAGATCTGCGGGAAACCCGGTAATCCGCCCGTCGAGGCTTGTTGCGGTGTGGAGGATGACATCCGGTACCATGCATGTACAATGCCCAGATCCGTATAAAAGAAGGAGCGGTGTGGGGTGAAAATGGCGTGAACGGATCAAAAGGTTGAGGATATCCCCGCAGCATCCGGAGAGGGGCGGCCATCACACATCGTCATCGGTCCCGGGCCCGTCCTTGTCCGGTTCATAGGTGAAGATATCATCGATCGTAACGCCAAACACAGCAGCGATCCGGTACCCGAGCTTCAGCGACGGGCAGTACTTGTCCTTCTCGATGGAGATGATGGTGTTCCGGGTGACGCCGACCAGTTCCGCGAGCTGCTCCTGCGTCATGTCCCGTCCGGCCCGGAAAACCTTGATCCTGTTCTTCATGGCAT
>Ga0209099_1001624_pt1 | contig 21951 bp, 14 predicted proteins | sample AD_JPNHW2_MetaG_FD_184430 | JGI IMG/M metagenome (GOLD analysis project Ga0209099, IMG submission 184430) | Active sludge microbial communities of municipal wastewater-treating anaerobic digesters from Japan - AD_JPNHW2_MetaG (SPAdes) (version 2) | ecosystem: Engineered > Bioreactor > Anaerobic... | reverse complement strand
CATGTGAACATCCTTTCCTTTTAATTAAGGATTACTGACAAAAGGATGTAAGCATGACTCTTTTTATTTACAAGCTCTTTTTACACAAAATTACGGATTTAATCTATGTACCTTGAAGGTAGTGATATTTGTTGACTTGTCGGGTTATTTTGACTATATTTTACTTTGCGATGTGCAAAAATTTTACATCAGCGCGGAGCTCGGGCATGTCGCGCGGGGACGGGATGAACAGACTGAAAGAATGGGGTGCAACCTGGTGAAAAGACATCCAGCCTGTTGGGGATTGGTGTGGGCCCTCGCTCTGCTGATATTGGCGGGGCACGCAGCGAGTCAACCGGCTTCGGCCTCCGGCCGCGCTGCTGCAGCTGATGCCGCCGGCGACGCTCAAAACGCAGCCGGCCTGAATCCTGCCGCCACCGCCGGGGTTCAGAATCCGGCCACCCCGAGCCAGCCAGCCGGCGCCATGGGATCCTCGGGTCAGGGCGCCGCTCCCGCCGGCGCGCAGGGCGTGACCGGCGCCGGCCAGAGCGCCACCACCGCGGCCCCCGCTTCCACGGCACTTTCCCTCTTCGGCCAACAGTTTTTTTCGTCCCCCGGCCCATCGGCCGCCTCTGCGGGCACAGCCAGCGACCGCTACGCCCTCGGCGCCGGCGACCAGCTCGCCATCCATCTCGGCGGCAAGGCCCTCGAGAATTTTGAGACCACGGTCACCGCCGACGGTAAGATCTATCTGCCCACCCTCGGCGTCCTTCCCGTGCAGGGCATGACCCTGGCCGAGGCGCGGCAGATGCTCGACCTCCAGCTGCGCCGTCTTTACAGCAACTATACCCTCGATCTGGTGCTGCTGGCCCCCAAAATGGTGCGCGTGGCCGTGACCGGCGATGTCCGGCAGCCGGGCAATTATACCCTCTCCGCCCTCAACAGCGTCCTCGACGCGGTGTCGCTCGCGCAGGGCCCGACCGAACGCGGCTCCTTGCGGGACATTCAGGTCTATCGCGGCGAGAATCTGGTCGCCACCGTCGATCTCTATACCCATCTCCTCAAACCCGGCCAGTCCGCCGATATTCTGCTCCAGAGCGGCGACAAGATCTTTGTCGCACCCGGACGGCTGCATGTGGAGATTACCGGCGAGGTCTTCCGCCCGGCCATCTATGAGCTGGCTCCCGGCAAGATGGAGAACCTCGCCAGCCTCATCACCCTGGCCGGCGGTTTCACCGATATGGCCTTCCGCAGCAAGGTCGAGCTCAGCCAGGTGCTGCCGGACGGCTCGCGCCGCATCCATTATTTCGATCTCACCTCCGCGGATTCTGGTGGCCCGGTGCTGGCCAACGCGGACCGGATCAGCGTCTATTCGGTAAAGGAGCAGACGCCGCATCAGACCGTGACGATCCAGGGCGAGGTCAATCGCCCGGGCGTCTATGAGTGGGAGGCCGGGATGCGCGTCAGCGATCTCATCCTCAAGGCCGGCAGCCTGACGCGCAGCGCCTGGCTGCTCAAGGCGGAGGTCGCCGGAGTGGATCCCAATCGCCCGCCGCAGCTGCATGAGATCAACCTCGAACAGCTGGCGCAGAATGCGGCCGATTCCCTCGACCTGCTGCTGGGCGCCGACGATCAGGTCTTCATCCGCAGGATTCCCGACTGGAAGGTCGGACCGATGGTCGATGTGCGCGGCGAGGTCACCTTTCCCGGCTATTATCCCATCGTCGACGATTCCACCCTGCTGAGTACGGTGATGAAAATGGCGGGCGGCTTTACCGCCGATGCTCTGGTCAGCGATGCCAAGCTCACCCGCCGGCTACAGCCGGTGCCCGAGGACAAGGAGTATGAGCGCCTGCTGGCGATGCCCCGCGATCAGATGAGCGACCGCGAGTATGAGTATCTGGTGATGAAACAGAATAGCAGCGACGCCCGCCAGATCGTGGTCGATTTCCACCGGCTGATGCAACTCGGCGACAAGAGCCATGATGTCGCCTTGCGCGACGGCGATGCGATCTTTGTGCCCAAGACCCCGCGGGTGGTACAGGTCTCCGGCCGTGTCGCCCGTCCCGGGGGTGTGCTCTTCAAGCCCGGGGCTAATTTCAAGTACTACATCGCCCAGGCGGGCGGATTGAGCTGGGATGCCGACGGCCGGCGCGCCAAGGTGATCAAGGCCGCCGGGGACATTCTTGACGATGAAGCGGTCAAGGAGTTCGCCCCGGGCGACCGCATCTGGGTGCCGCGCAAACCGGACCGCAATTACTGGCAGATCTTCCGTGACACCATCCTGGTCGCCGGACAGATCGCCACGATCTATCTTGTCATCCAGAACGCGACGAAGTGAGCCATGGCCGATAACGACGAAAAAGTGATCGAAATCCATCTGCTGGATGGGATTCTGGTGCTCGCCCGCTGGCGCTGGCGGATCATCCGCAATATGCTTGCGGTCGCGGCCGGAGTTTTTCTGCTCGCCTTCCTGCTGCCGCGCCGTTATGTGGCCGTGACTACGCTGCTGCCGCCGCCGGAACAGCAGGGCAGCGCGATGGCGGGTTTACTGTCCGATATCAAGGTGCCGGGGATCGCCCTGCCGGAGCAGTCGACCACCTCCGATATCTTTCTCGAAATGCTGCGCAGCCGTTCGGTCGGCGAACGAGTGCTGCAACGCCGGTTCGCCGTCAAAGGCGACAGCCTGCCGCTGCTCAGGATCCTTGGCGTCCGGAACATCGAATCCGGTTTGCAAAAGCTGAGCAAGCGCGCGGTCTTTGTCCTTTCCAAAAAATCGGTAATGACGATCAGCGTGGAGATGGGAAATCCCGCGCTCGCGGCCGATGTCGCCAATGCCTATGTGGAGGAACTCGACCGGGTCAACCGGGAGAAGAGTGTCTCGCGCGCCAAAAACTCGCGCCTCTACATCGAGAATCAGCTGCACGAGACCCAGCAGCACCTGGCCGCGGTCACGCGCCAGCTCGCCGAGTATCAGCGCGGCCGCCGCGCCATCTCTCTGGAGGAGCAGGTCAAGGCAGCCATCACCCAGAGCGGTGAGGTCAAGGGCCAGATTATCGCCAAGGAGATCCAGATCAACGTCATGTCCCAGAGTATGACCCCGGAGAATCCCCTTCTTGTCCGCGCCCGCCAGGAACTGGAGGGACTGAAGCGGAAATACAACGATCTGCAGGTGGGCACACGCGGCGAGCCGCAGAACGATCTCTTCATGCCCACCGCCGAGGTGCCGGAACTCGGCGTGCAACTGGCGGAATTGGTGCGCGAGGTCAAGATCCAGGAGACCGTCTGGGAGCTGCTCAATTCGCAGTACTATCAGGCGCGGATCGAAGAGGCACGCGACACCCCCACGGTTCAGGTCCTCGACCGGGCGGTCCCGCCGCGCTGGCCGAGCTCGCCCCGCAAGAAAGTGCTCGCCGCGGTTTTGGGGATTCTCGCCGGCATCGGCACCATCTTTTATGCCTTCATCCTGGAGTACGCCGGCCGGCTCGACCGCCATCCCGCGGAGAAGGCCAAATGGCAGGCGCTGTTTGCAGCGCTGCGCGAGGATGGCGCGCATATCCGCCACTGGTTCCGTCCCTCGCGGCGCTGAAAGGCATGGATCTGATGGCCGGGGCCGGCCCTGGCCGGCCGCATTCCTCCCGGGATGTACAGTGCGTATCTGACTAACACAATGGAGTAAAGCATGCAATACATCGCAGCGACCGCCACGATTGGCGAAGGCACAGAGATCGGTCATTTTACGGTCATCGAGGACGAGGTCGTCATCGGCAAAAACTGCCGCATCGGTCATAATGTGGTCATTCATTCCGGATCAATCCTCGGCGACAATGTGCGCGTCGACGCCTGTACGGTGATCGGCAAGCAGCCGATGCGCTCCAAGCGCAGCATCTTCAAGGACGAAAAAGGACTGCCGCCGGTGCGGATCAGCGACGAGTGCATGTTCGGCGCCCAGGTGGTGATCTATGCCGGCTGCGAGATCGGCACCCATGTCCTGGTGGCCGACGGCGCTGCGGTGCGCGAGAATGTCACGATCGGCGCCTATACCATTGTCGGCCGCAATGCCACGATCGAGAATTTCTGCAAGATCGGCAAAAAGTGCAAGCTCGAGACCAACTGTTACATCACCGCTTATTCGGAGGTCGGGGATTACTGCTTCATCGCCCCGGGGGTCTGCACGACCAACGACAACTATCTCGGGCGCACCGAGGAGCGGTTCAAGCACTTCAAGGGGGTGACGGTCAAGCGCGGCGGCCGCATCGGCGGGCACGCGGTAATCCTCCCCGGCAAGATCATCGGCGAGGACGCGGTTGTCGCCGCCGGCGCAGTGGTCAGCAAGGATGTCCCGGCGCGGACAATCGTGGTCGGCAATCCCGCGCGGCCGCTGCGCGAGGTGCCGGAGGAGCAGCTGCTCGACAAGCAGGGATGGGAGTAAGCCGCCATCATGTCCCTTAATATCGTCACCATCGTCGGCGCGCGCCCGCAATTCATCAAGGCCGCTCCAGTCTCCCGCGCCCTGCGCCGCGAGCACCGGGAGTTTCTCCTCCATACCGGCCAGCACTACAACCGCAACATGTCGCAGCTTTTCTTCGACGAGCTGGGCATTCCCGAGCCCGACCTCAACCTCGAGATTGGCTCAGGACCGCACGGTGAGCAGACAGCCCGGATGCTGGTGGGCATCGAAAAGGTTCTGAAAGAGCAAAAGCCGGACCGGGTGCTGGTTTATGGCGATACCAACTCGACTCTCGCCGGGGCGCTGGCGGCTGCCAAGCTGAACATCCCGATGGACCATATTGAGGCGGGCCTGCGCAGTTTTAACATGAAGATGCCCGAGGAGATCAACCGCATCCTCACCGACCGCATTGCGGCGCTGCTGTTTTGTCCGACGGCCACCGCCGTCACGCATCTCTGGCATGAGGGGATCACCAAAGGGGTGCACAACACCGGCGATGTCATGTTCGATGCCGCGCTGCATTTCGCCGATCTGGCGGCCGCAAAGAGCGCCATTCTGCAGCGGCTCAACCTCACTCCCGGCGCCTATCTTCTGGTAACCTGCCACCGGCCGCAAAATACCGATAATCCGGAAGCCCTGACCGCCATCGTCGAGGCCCTGATCGCCTGTGAGGAACGGGTGGTCTTTCCCCTGCATCCGCGCACGGTGGGATTCCTGCGTCAGGACGGGCTGATGGAGCGGCTTGAGCGCTCCGGGCGCATCACTGTCATCGAGCCGGTCGGCTATCTGGAGATGATCCAGCTCGAGCAGCATGCCCGCATGATCGTCACCGATTCCGGCGGGGTGCAGAAAGAGGCCTTTTTCTACCGTGTTCCCTGTGTCACCCTGCGCGAGGAAACCGAGTGGGTCGAAACGGTGACCGATGGCTGGAACCGGCTGACCGGAGCCAGGCTGGAGCGCATCCTCGACGCCATCCGCACCTTTACACCGCCGGCTGAGCAAAAAGCCCATTACGGGACGGGCCATGCCAGTGAAGCCATCGTCCGGCTCCTCGGCGCAACGGGCTAACAACGGGGGATTTGCATGTCAACCCGCCCTTCTCCGCGTATTCGCACCCTGATAAGGCCTTTATTGATCGTGATAGGGTGTGTCTTCTGGTCGAATACCGTTGATGCTCAAACTACTATTATCCCTACCTCACATTGGGTTTACGATTACCTCGATCGCCTCGAAACTCGCGGATTGCTTTCCAGACCCCTGATAGAAACGCGCCCCATGACCCGCACGGCGATCGCTCGCGAACTGCTTCCCCTGCTTTCGCATCGAGAACTCCTCGCCCGAGCCGAGCGCGAGCAACTCGACTTTCTTTTGATTGAGTTGCGCGAGGAGTTCGAGCAGCTCGACGTGAAAGAAAATCATGCATCAACAGGATGGAGCCGTTTGGTTCGCCATCGCCTGGTCGATCCGTGGGCGCCGAACCTGCTCTACGCTAACGGCAGAAACATGTGCACTTTCTCGTTGATGCTGCCAGGCGAGACAGGCACACCGTTGCGAATTTGGCTTGACCCGGTCTTTGGATTTGAGGGTATGACCGCGCATGCGGATACACTCGCCTCTACAGAACGGGTTAATCATCTGAGGCGTGGCCTCGCCATGCGAGGGACTCTCGGCAAATATATCGGCTTTTACAGCGATGCCCGTGATAATCAGGAATGGGGGACGCGCCATTACCCAGGCAGCGTCAATTTTACACGTGAGGGATTGGGTTTTGCGCGTGGTAGTGCCGGCGGAAAGCAGATGGATTACGATGAAACGATTGCCGGAGTTGTATTCACTCATAATGGAGTTACACTGCAAGTTGGCAAGGATCGGAACAAATGGGGACCGGGATTTAACGGTCAACTCATGCTATCTGATCATGCGACCTCCTATGATCAAATCAAGCTGGAGGTGGCGGCCAGCCGCTTACGATTCACCATGCTTTGGGCGGTATTGCAGCATTATTCTCCTGGTTTTTTTACCGGCAATCATCAGGAAAAATATCTTGCTGCACATCGCATCGAGTTTTCTCCGTGGGCTTTTCTGAACATTGGGCTGCACGAGATGATCCTGTATAGCGGCCGATCCTTTGAGCCTTCCTACTTAAATCCCCTAAATTTTTTTCGCTCAGCCGAGCATTACCTCGGCGATCGCGACAATGCTGCGATGGGAATTGATCTTCAGCTCAAAGCTATACCAAAGACCAAACTGTATATGGAACTACTGCTGGACGATATAACCAGCAGCAAGCTTGGAACCAGCTTCTATGGCAACAAATATGCCTATACCGCTGGCGGTCATCATGTCGATCTTTTAGGGATTTCCGGACTTGATCTGCGCATGGAATACACACGCATTCGTCCATACACCTATACTCATGATGGCATCAGCAATTTTCAGCAATATAGTACTGGACTCGGGCATCAAATTGGGCCCAATTCTGAAGACCTGTTTATGCAATTAGAGTATCGGTATTGCCGCCCGCTGTTGCTGAAGGCAGCTTGGGAGCGCGTGCGTCACGGTGCTAATCCTGAGGGGAAGAATGTGGGTGGCAGTCTTTTTGAATCAAGAAATTACCTGGCCGATCCGGAATATATAGACTTTTTAGAAGGTGATTTGCATACTACAAATTCAATTCTTGTAACAGCCAGCTACGAGTTAATCCGCAATGGTTTTTTGCAGCTCTTTTTCTGCCATGCCGAGGCAACCTGGGAGTCAGCGGTCAATGCGAAGTATCCCGGCCAGCGGAATGAATTCGGAATCAGGGTGGGCTTGAATGAATAGGCGGGCCAACCTGTGAAAAATGGCAGGAGGATCGCCGGCAATCTGGTTTCACTTTTCAGTGGTGAGGCCGTATCGAGTGCTCTGGCATTCGTGATTACTATACTTTTAGCGCGACGATTAAGTGATGAGGGATTTGGCCGGCTGGCGTTCGTGCAAGCAATTATGGTGTATTTGTTACTGGCAGTGGATTTGGGTTTATCTACTTTCGGGACAAGAGAAATAGCACGTCAGCCCGAGCATTTGCACGAGATTGCCGGCCAGATTCTTACAATGCGCTTGTTGATGGCTGGATTAGTAGCAGTACCACTTGCCATTGGCATAATCTTTTGGCCCATGGCGCCGGCTATGCGCTGGCTATATTGGGGGAGCCTGCTTGGATTATTTACACAAGCCCTGAATCCGGAATTCATATTTCAAGGCTTGGAGCGGATGTCTGGTGTCGCTGCCTGGCGTGTGCTCGTACATTTCTTTTATCTATTGCTGATATTTCTTTTGGTGCTCGGGCTGGAAGAGCTATGGATCGTTACTCTTTTACGTACTATTGCTGAGGCGGTGACCTTATTTGTCTTGGTGCTGTGGGTCAAGCAGCGATATGGTTTCCAATTTTATCTCAAATGGCTTCCAGATTCATGGAAAAAATTTCTGCGTGAATCTCTGGTAATGGCCGCCTCTGTTGTTGTTATTAAAATCTATTATACTTTTGATACCTTTATGCTCGGGCTTATGGATCGGCCGGAGGCAGTAGGGTGGTATCAAGCTAGTTATAAGGTTGTGCTGTTATTCATTGGTCTGGCAGGAATGGTGCAAATGGCGTTTGGCCCTGCATTTGCACGATCGTCAAAATCAGAATCTCTCGATTCCACTGTCAAATTATTTGCGACTGCCCAATATATTATTGCAATTATGGCGACTAGTTTTCTTGTATGCCTGAACCAGGAATTGATCCAGATACTATTTGGGGCTGGCTACTCGGAATCCATTAAATGCCTGGCAATATTAGCATACAGTATGTTTTTTGTGTTTATCGGTACGATATTTATGGCACCTCTGCTCTTTGTTGGCAAGCATAAAGAATATTTGCTTATTGTCAGCAGTGGGGCAATAGTCAATGTTGTATTAAACCTTGTCTTGATCCCGAAATTTAGTATTGATGGTGCTGCGATAGCTACAACTATTAGCAATATTTCCATGATGTTATTAGCACTAAAAGAATACCATGCATTTTCATCTCGTAAGGGAGCGATTAGCTATACCGTCAAATGGGTGATGGTCTTTTTATTTTTTAATATCGTCTTTGTTCGACTTTGGGGTGGAGGCATTATTCCATTTACACTTACGCTTGCTTTTACACTGGTAACATATGCATTGTTCAATTTAGCTTACATAAAAAGGTTCTCAGGCGAATTGATAAGCATTTTCCAATCATTATCAGAAAGCCGTTTTTCAATAAAACGCAAATAAAAAATTGGCACTTTGGGAGCTGATAATGGCCGCAAAAAGTTCAGGTACCAGAATTGAAAAGCCTATAGATTACTATAGTCTCCCACGTAGAGACATACTCGCCCTTTTGCCTTCTTCAAACTTACGCCGTGTCCTTGAGATAGGGTGTGGTACAGGTGAAACGGGCGAGCTATTAAAGAAAGAATACGGCGTCGTATTTGTTACTGGAGTCGATATTGAGAACGCTGCGATCGAAGTCGCTCGTAAAAAGCTGGACGATGTATATCTCGCAAATATAGAAGAAGTGGATTTGCCCCTCGAACTGCAGTCTTATGACTTGATTCTACTAGGTGATGTTGTAGAGCATCTGATTGATCCCTGGAATGTAATTAAGAAGCTTCGGCTTTATTTACGTCCCCATGGGTACCTATTGATTAGTATTCCGAATATACAGCACTGGCGAAATATTGTGAATCTCATCCTTGGCAGATGGGAATATTCAGGATCAGGAATGCTGGATATTGCTCATCTCAGATTTTTTACCAAGGATACAATATTACGCCTATTGGAGGATGCCGGATTTTGTATTCAAATGATTCGGGGTAACTCCGGCCCGCTGAGTAATTTGCTCAATAAATTCACTTTTGGCTTGTTGTCCGGATACTTGAGTTTTCGGTATTTCATATTAGCCGAGCGTAGCGATTCGTGAATATAACACTTTCACAAATAGAGTTCCATCTTTTCGAGTTGCCCTTATTGGCAGTGCTCGTTGTCTCTTTTTGCACTATCGCTATCTCTCGCGGGATGGGTGTAACGCTTCGGGACTCGAAGCCGCTTCTACGCTTCTTGACGGGCTTTTTTCTTTTCCTCATTGCCATAATTGCCTCTGCTTTGTTTGCATCAAAGCCGGGAATGATTATCAAGGCCTTCTTAAAGTGGACTGAAGTATTGGTCCTGGCACTTTTGGTTTTCTTATACATAAGAAACCTGCAAACCTTCAAGACGATCTACTGGGTGCTATTCATATCCATGTTTGGATATTCAATAATATCATTATATTGGCTCATTTCTGGGCGGTTAGTAGAATACGGATTTCGCTTGCCTGGTGGGTATGACTCTCTTTTTGCCTTGAGTATGGTTATTCCTTTCATCAAGAAAAAATCAGGCAAATTTATACTCATTGGTCTGTTAGTCATCGCGGTCATTTTTTTCTCTTTCTCACGCGGTGCATGGCTTGGATTAGCTTTATTGCTGGCTTATATGACCAAATACTTTTACGGCCGGAACAAGAAAAAAACCATTATTTCAATCGTGTTAATCTTGGTAGCCATTCTAGCTATTAAATCAGAAAGTATTATCGAACTCGTTGACTGGCGCTTGAGCACTTCCTTTGATTCGGGTAATGCCAGCAACATCGAGAGAAGTGGTTTAATCAGAGTTGCATTTAATGCCTTCCTGTCAAGTCCAATATTTGGAATAGGGGCATTAAACTATTCGACCTATTTAGTTAATACAAGTGATCTCTATATCATGCGCGCCGAGATTCTTGAAACTATGACGCCGCACAATTTCTTCCTCGAAATCCTGAGTGAGCTAGGATTGTTTGGCTTTTGCGCACTATTACTGTTGCTTTATTCTATTTATTCCGCCTTGGTGTTTCCACGTTCACAATCGCATCCAACAGTAGGAACTCTCTATCAAGAGGGTTTGTTTTTACTTTATTTTACTTTTCTGTTTGCCATCTCTTTAGGCTTTATTTCAGGGGGCTATCGCTTCTATATGGCTCTATTATTCGGGATGGCCCTGAGTCTGATCCGAGCTGGAGAAAATGGTTAATGAAGTGTAAACTGTCAATACTGATTGTAAGTTATAATGTAAGAGAACTTCTTCAAAATTGCATTCACTCCATCCAGAAAAATGAGAAAAACATCGATCTCGAAATTCTGGTATTTGAAAATAATTCCTCTGATGGAAGCCTGAGGATGCTCGAAGAGCTTTCTCTGACATATCCAAATCTTAACATAATAAAATCTGATGAGAATATAGGTTTTGCTCGGGGCAATAACGAGCTTATAAAACGAACAACGTCCGAATATGTTCTCTTGCTTAATCCGGACACTGAGATTATCAAAGAGAATACAATTGGCCACTTGCTAGAATTTCTTGAAAAGAATCCTAAGGTAGGGATAGTTGGGCCAAAAATTACCTATGGAGATGGGGAGCTTCAATACTCATGCGGTAAAATGCCATCTCTGTTTAATACTATAGCCGGGGTGCTATCGCTTTCGAATTTATTTCCAGCTATTTTTGGGAGATATCGCTATGGAAATTGGGATCATAGTGAGCTTCGGGAAGTTGCCTGGGTATCCGGTGCTTGCCTTCTGATCAGTGGCAAGCACCTCCATGCAATCGATGGATTTGACCCTGAACTCATTATGTATGCAGAAGACGTTGACTTGTGTCTCAGGCTCCAGACTATGGGATTTCAGGTCATGTATTATCCTGATATTGTCATTGTTCATTATGAAGGGCAGAGCTCAAAAAAAGCTAGGAAATTATCCCTATTGTCCGGCTTTAAATCATATCTTCACTTCTATAAGAAATATAAAGGATATCGTCAAGCCGTATTTCTAAAATATGCCCTCATTGCAGCTTCTTTGATAAAGATTATGGTTTTAGCGTTCTTGAACATTATATTTAAAAAGCAATATCAGAACATCCAAGAAAGTTACTGCAATGCCGTTCCTCAACTATGGGCATACAAAATCAAGAGGCATTAACAACCTGTCTTGGATGGTTTTATTGATTAATGGTATAATTAAATACCTTAGACCGCCGAGCCCTTCATATAATTATCGGGCGCGAAATGTGCGGAGATGGGCCCGTGAGCTGATAGCAGCGGATTCAAAAGTCTTGAACATCGGTTCGGGTGCCACACGACTTGTGCCTGGAATAATTAACCTGGATTTGTATGCCAACCTTCATATAGATATCATCGGAGATGCTTTTCTTTTACCAATTAAAACCGAATCTATTGATGCAGTTATTTGCAGTGCAGTATTAGAGCATGTTCACGATCCTTATAAACTTATTAGCGAAGCAACGCGATGCCTAAAAAGGGGAGGGATGATCTATGTCGAGGTCCCATTTCTTCAACCCTTGCATATGATCGAAGTGGGTGATTACCGTCGTTTTTCAAGAATGGGCTTGGAGGCACTTTTCCATGAATACATTATTCTAGAATCAGGGATCTGCATAGGACCTTTTTCAGTGTTAGCGTGGTACAGTCGAAAATTCATGACGATCTTTTCGCATTCCAAGTACTTAAATTATTTTATTGAATTCATGAGCGGTTGGCTGACGTTCTGGATCAAGTATCTGGATATTTTTATAGCAAAAGCTAAAAATCTGGATATCATCAATGGCGGGGTGTATCTTCTCGGGCAGAAAAAGTGATCAATAAAATAAATAAAACCAGCAATGAGCTCAGCATTTTATATGTTATCACGGGCTTGCGATTGGGAGGCGCAGAGAAACTCCTGCTGCTTACGAGCAAGCATTTGCAGGCAACATATTCATGCCGGATAAAGATTGTCTACTTTGATCCTTATGCGCCGATGAAAAAGTTGTTTGATGATGCTGATATCACAACTGTACAGATGAACAGAAATCTGCTCACGATACCTAGGCTCATCAAAATTATTCTGAAAGAACAATTTCAAGTCATACACACGCATCTGATCCATGCTGATATATTTGGCAGAACTGCGGCGATACTTGCATTACCATTTCACAAACATGTAATATTTACAACAGTTCATGATGTGCATTGGTTTAGATGGGCAAAGGGCGTACGATTTTCTGTCATTCGATGGATTGACTTATTGCAGACGATTCCCTCAGCAACTCACATTATTGCTATTTCAGAAGCCGTTAAGGAATTACTCATTCACAAGCAACTGTTCAAACCTGAAAAAATCGAGGTGCTATATAATGCTATTGAAATTTCCGATGTTAAGGGAAAAAAGATGACTGCAGGGCCATCGATGAGATGCCTTTATCTTGGGAGGTTAGTCAGAGAGAAAAATATCCCTTGTCTGCTGCGTGCAATTTCACGATTAAGGGATATAAGTATTTCGCTTACCATTGTTGGAGAGGGTGAAGAAGAAGCAAGACTACGAGACTTGGCAGAACAACTGGCTATTTCAGAGAAGGTCAATTTTGTTGGCGCAACGCTTGAACCAGAAAAATATTATCAGGAACATGATATTTTTATTCTACCCTCAACCTACGAAGGTCTTGGCATCGTAGTCCTCGAAGCTTTTCGAAACAGGCTCCCAGTTATTGCAGCAAATGTGCATGGAATAAGCGAACTCCTCGCTGATAACCGCGGAATCCTGTTTGAAAATGATAATGCTGAAGAATTAGCGGAATGCATCAGAACTTTGCTCGATAATCCTGCCTTGCGGCAAGAATATGGGCAGCGTGGCTATGATTATGTAAAACAGCACCACGATATCAGGGAATATGTGCGATTACTCAATTATTTCTATTCCAAGGCGTTGACCGCGAATGAGCAAGAGGCCGCAAATACCTACCACTAAACGTATTCAAATATGCCACGTCCAGCTTTTACCTTTGCTGTCAGGCGTCCAGCGCGCTATGCTGGAGATCATTTTTCGCCTTGATCCTGTGGTTTATGAACCGGTCGTTTTGTGCAAAGAAGAAGGCGATTTGACGACGGTCTTGGCCGCTCAGGATATCGAGTATGTCACCATGCCAAACCTAGTACGTGCTATCAGCCCGTGGCATGATCTGAAATCCTGGATCACTCTAAAGCGGTTCTTTAGCGAGCGGCATTTTGACATTGTGCATACACATTCTTCCAAAACGGGGATACTGGGGCGATGGGCAGCGTATAGTTCAAATGTGCCTGTTATTATACATACAGTGCAAGGATTGCCTTTTCATGAATTTTCACCTCTCCTGCAAAAACAGATTTACGGATGGGCCGAGCGTAAAGCAGGCATGATCTCCAGCAAAGTTATTTTTGTTAACCGGGAAGAAAGAGAGCTTGCGATTTCCCAAGGCATAATAGAAGCAGAGAAGGCGGTTACCATCTTTAATGGTGTGGATCTGGAGAAGGTCAAGCAATTTAATAACAAGGTTTGTCGTGATCAATTCCGTCAGAAATGGGGTATCTCGGAGGATGAATTTATCATCGGCTATGTTGGCCGGCTTTGGGAGCAGAAGGATCCGGAAACGCTTTTGCGCACTATAGAAATATGTGCCGATCTGCCCGTAAGATTTCTTATCGTAGGAGATGGACCCTATAAAAGCCACTTTGAGCAGAATTTCCGAAATAATCACCGTGTTCTCATGACGGGGTGGCTGGACGACCCTATGGCCATGTATCCAGCCATTGATGTGCTACTTTTACCTTCCCTTTGGGAGGGTCTATCGGTAACGCTTATTGAAGCAATGGCCTTTGCCAAGCCGCTCATCGCCAGCAACATCAAGGGGAATCGCGAATGCGTCTGGCAAGGAGAAAATGGCTTCCTTTGTGCGCCGCGCGATCCCCACTCATTTAGATATGCCATAGCTTCGCTCGTCGAAGACCGTAGTTTATATAATAGGATGAGTCTCTCAGGGCGGCAAAAAGCGGTTACTTTTTTTGACGCCGAGAAAAATAGCCGACAGATAATTGCACTCTATGAGCAACAACTTGCTGCACTTAGGAGCTGAAATATTTCTTTTGGCAAGATTATTGCTTATCTAATGTAATCCGGAGGTCTTACTGTATTATCTCTGTCCGATGTTGCTATTTTTTAATAATATGCCTCAAGATGAGACATGATCGCTGGCGTGAAACAGATCAATATGGCGGAAAGCAAGCAGTATAACGCAGGGTGACCCCATGACTAATGAGAGCTATTTCAAATTTGTATAAATGAGCAGCGACCAAAACAAAATAGGCGTACTTCATATCATCACTCGGATGATTCCTGGAGGCGCAGATGAGAATACTCTCCAAACCATTCTTGGTCTGGATAAAGCTCGCTACAAGATTGACCTGATCGTCGGTGGTCAATCAGATGAAATTATGCTGCGAAGAGTAGAAAACTGTCGGATTATTGTTCTCCCGGAATTAGTGCGCAATCCATCGCCGCTGAATGATGCCAGATCCTTTTTTAAAATCATCCGGATCATCCGGCAGGAGAGCTACTCGATTGTTCATACCCACACAGCAAAAGCAGGTATACTGGGTCGGCTAGCTGCATGGCTTTGCGGTACACCGATCATCATTCATACTTTGCACGGCGCAACCTTTCATCGTGCGCTGCACAAATGGGCGGCTGCTTTCTATTGTGTCCTTGAGCGCCTGGCAGCTCGATTTACGGACCAGTTTATCTCGGTTGGAAATGATTTGCGCCAGATCTACATCAAAGCACGGGTGGGCAAACCGGAACAGTACGTAACCATCCGCAGCGGTTTTGAGATTGCCCGCTTCCGCTTGAGTGATGCAGAACTTGCCCTAAGGCGCCGTAAAGTTCGCCGCGAGCTTGGGATCAGCGAGAGCACCTGGGTTATCGGTACAGCTTCCCGCCTTGAACCACGAAAGGGGCAGTATTATTTTATTCAGTCGGCGCAACGGCTTTTGCTCAAATATCCTGATCTTTTATTTATCATCGCTGGGGATGGCCCTTCCGCAAGGGAATTGCGCACTTTGGCACAATCCCTGCGGATCGCTGATAAGATCCGATTTTTAGGCCACAGAACTGATATTGAAAATGTCATGGCCGCAATGGATGTTTTTGTACTTACCTCGCTCTGGGAAGGACTCCCACAGGTGCTGGTCCAAGCTGCCGCGCTTGGCCGCCCCATTGTTTGTTTCGATGCGGAAGGATCAAAAGAGATTGTCCACGGAGGGGAGAATGGTTTTGTCGTACCACGCGGCGATGAAAACGCCCTTACGGAATCTCTGGCCTATTTAATCACCCATCCGCAGCGAGCGCGGGAAATGGGGAATTGCGGTCGCCGGTTCATTGGCGCGGAATATGACAAAGAAATTATGGTACGACGAATCGATAAACTGTACCAGGACCTATTGGTTATGGCGCCTGATCACCCCATTCAGGCCCACCGAAAGATGGAGAAAAAATTCAGGCATTCCAATGATTCAAGCGTGAAGGCGGCAAAATCTTTGCGCTCAAATCATCGGCGATTAGGAAAGCCGGGACTCAACTAGGCTGCAGCTCGGATAAACGACAACCAAGATTAGGCTATGATATCATGCAACTTTGGCTTTCTTTTTTCTTAAGTCTATCTGTAGTACTCATAATCACTCCAGCAATTCGGCGCTTGGCGATACGCTATCAAATCTTTGCTTATCCCAATCACCGTACTGTTCATTCGAGCCCTATTCCCAAATGGGGTGGCGGTTCGATGATGATAGCATTTATTATCAGCAGTATTTGCGTGTACGCTGTTTCACCTGATCTTTTTGTCGAGAATATGGCAATGGCATCCAGCCTTGTAGTTGGATGTTTTGTTCTATTTGCATTGGGTTCTTTTGACGATAAGCACGATCTCAACTGCAATCTTAAGCTGGCCGTGGAACTATTGGTGGCTTTTGGCGTCGCCTGCGCGGGATGGCGGTTTGAAATATTGATTCTCCCGGGATTCGCCGAGATCAAGCTGGGTATGTTCTCCTATCCCTTCACCATGCTCTGGATCGTCGGCGTTATTAATGCCATTAATATGGTAGATGGATTAGACGGCCTGGCCAGCGGGATTGCATTAGTTGTAGTCGTGGTCTCCATGGGGATTGCCGCCCTCTACAATAATCCAATCGTTCTACTATTTGCTCCTTTGCTTGCTGGCGCTGTCTTGGGATTCCTTCGATTCAATATTAATCCCGCCTCAATTTTCATGGGTGATTCGGGCAGTTTGCCTCTCGGATTTTTACTTGCGTTACTAAGCTTGCGCGCCGCAACGGTCTCACCTGGTAAAGTGGCTTTTTTGGTCCCGCTGCTGCTGCTGTGCCTGCCATTAACCGACACTTCACTGGCAATCATTCGTCGGGTGCGCAGAGGCATACATCCCTTCCATGCTGACAAGGAACATATCCATCATCGCCTCGTTCGACTTGGCTTGAGCCAGCCCGGCGCAGCTCTTTTTATGGTCGGGCTGAGTCTTATTTTCGGCATCCTGGCATTTCTCCTGGCTCAGGGTATGCACACAGACTTCAGGTTTTTAGGCCAACTCTTGCCTTAAACTCTTGCTTATTTTTCCAGAAACTCCTATCTTCCGCAAGAGAATTCACCGGCATCTAAGTGGATGGCTTCTACAATTATATGCGCGTGTACCAATTCCGAAATCGACCAATCATTCTGGCTGCCATACTATTGGCATTTTTTTTTATTTCTGCACCGTGTCCTGTGCATGCTCAGGAGGGCTTATCTCTGATAAGCAGTACAGCAAGCGAAAGGATTTACGAATGGCAGGCGCCGGATTGGAAATGGCAGACTATAACGGTTGATGGGCAATCCTACCTTAGTCCTGATTCAACATGTGAACAGCTTTGGTCGCATCCTGGAGCTCCTCTGCTGCCAATGGCAGCCATTCATTTCAGCTTATTGAACGGCCAGACTGCTGAAGTAACGCTGACAGATACCCTCTGGAGTAGTATACTCTTGAGTCTGCCACTATGCCCTGCCCCCACCATCGATTCGGATAGTGGCGACCTCATTTTTCAAAACACCATGGCATTAGAACAGCCTCTCGATGTAATCCCGGAGAAGACGATCCAGAGCTTTACAGGTAAAGCGCGAGACCAGCGCATCCTGGCAATAAGCCTTTTCCCTGCACGTTACTCTCTGAAATATCAGCTATTGCATGTTCTGAAATATGCCCGTATTCATGTGCGAATGACTATGACGGATCAGGCTCTGTTGCGTCCTGTGATCTCACTCAAGCAGAATACCGCCATGCAGCCTATAGTAAAGATCTATTTTGTTGACGAAGGGCCTTATGTAATTACAGGCTCTGACTTAGCTTCTGCTGGAATATCACTGGAGAGTATTATACCCCAAAACTGCCAATTATTCAATGGCGGCGTCGAACAACCGCTTGCAATGGAAGATGGTGGAGATGGCCGATTCGATGCAAACGATCGCCTCCTCTTTTACGGCCGGTTTCGACATGGAAATGACGAGTACTTCAATGCCTATAGTGATACCAATGTCTTTGTTCTCGCTGCTGGAAGTACTTCCAGTGCCAGGTTTGTCAATACAACAATTGAACCCTCTGCTCATCCAACAAGCGATACTTTTACAGATACTCTTCATTTGGAAAAGGATCTAGCTTATTATGCTGGTGATTCCGACAACGATATTCATAATAGTGAACTTGTTTCAGGAGAAGGCTGGATTTGGAGCCTGCTCAATAAAAACAGCAATGTGACGATTAGTTTCGACTTACCCACACCAGCGAGTACACAGGATTCCATACTGCTCCGAATACGGCTTCGGGGCACTACCCTCGATTCCCATTCTCCAGATCATCATATCAAAATATCCCTCAATGGAACGCAAGTCTACGAAACCTGGTTCGATGATCGCAATGAATTTCTGGTCGAGGCGAGATGCAAGGCTTCCCTATTTCGTGAAAGTGGCAACAACTTGACCTTGGATTTGCTCTCGGATACCCCCTCAGAGCGCTCGCAGATATATATGGACTGGTTCGAAATCAGTTATCTTCGTTCCCTTGTCGCCAACAAGGATTGGCTTAATTTTGCTACCCCCTCAGCCGAAGATAAATCCGTCTTCATTACCGGGTTTGTTGACTCCAGCCTTACTGCATGGGATATGCAGCGAAAACGTAGCTATCTTTTGCCGCGTGTAACGCGGCAATGGCGAGATTATTTGAGCGTACAATCTTATGGGTATTACGATGGCAATGCGGCCAAATTGACACGCGACGGCAAGGATATAGCTTACGGTAATCGCGGTCACAATCTTTGGCGGATTGATCCGAACAATGGCCAGCTATTGGAGAGTAAAAGATTTGATACGTACGAATCTTCTGCCCAATCAGATAGTATGTCAGCGTGGATTGGCCGCCTTCCTGAGGGCGCCGTGGTCGCTGTCGCCATAAGGGACGAAGGGACTGTCAGCATGACCGAAGCTGCCTATCTAGCGCTGGAGAGCCTGGGCAGTGCGTTGACGCGTAAAGTCGAGACCAGAGATTCTTGGGCGCTGATCGGCTGCAAGGGAGCAGCTCCAGGTACCGTCCCGGAAAAGTTGAGCAAGAGTAAAAGTGGACCTGCTATTGCAGCTTCATCACTACTCTTTCCTGAGGGTGGTAGTTCCTTTAGCGAGGCTGTCAAATTTCCTGCGGATGCAGGTTCAGAAATCGTACAATTTTCTGAAAAAGCCCTTAAACATCCTGCTCGCATTGTACAGTATCGGCAAAGTGATTTGGTAAGCGGTGGGTCCGGCGCCGATTTCATCATTATTACTCATCCCCTTTTTAAAAGCCAGGCTGATGAATTGGCTAACTATCGCGCCTCACATAATGGCTGGCGAACAAAAGTCGTCTTGCTTGATGATATCTACGATGAGTTCAGTTATAGTCTGGCCGAGCCACTAGCAATCCGCACTTTTTTACAGCAGACGCAGCAAAAATGGATCAAACCGTCCCCGAAATTTGTACTTCTTTTTGGCGATGCGAGCTGGGATCCCAAGAATCATTTGAATGTATTAAATCCGACCGAGTTCGTTCCCACTTATGGCAATCCTGTCAGCGATTCGTGGTTTGGGTGCCTTGATGGGGAAGGCGATATTCTGCCTGATGTAAATATCGGTCGTATCCCTGTCAAGAATGTGGCAGAAGCCGAAGCCAGTATAGAAAAAATAAAAGCATATGAATCAAGCCCGTCAGCGTTGTGGAAGAAGAGCTTCCTTTTTATAAGCGGAGGATTTGACTTCCTGGAGCAAAGTCAATTCGGGCAGCAGTCTAGTATTCTGAGAAACCAGTATGTATTTCCGGCCCCGACATTCGGAAGTGCGGTCACGCTTAATAAATCAACTGGTGGATATGTCGAAGGTGAACACCGGCAAGAAATGCTGGACACAATGAATGATGGTGTTTGTTGGGTCAACTTTATTGGCCATGCGGGCAGCCGGACATGGGATTTAATGTTCCACGATGTCGATATTGAAGCCCTGGACAATAGCCCGCGTTTCCCCTTCATTACCTCCATGACGTGTCATACAGGACGTTTTGCAGAACCCAATCAAGTGGCGTTCGGGGAACACTTTTTGACAGCGGAGAATAAAGGGGCGATAGGATTTATGGGTACCTCGGGTTGGGGATATTCTTATGAGGATTACTCCTTTCTTTGCAAGATTTTCCCGGCTGCCTTGAGTGATACGATGCGATATCTTTCTGAAATTATCAACGTAGCTAAAGTGCGTTTGTGGGAGAATGCAGCAGAAAATGTGCAAATCCGTGATATGATGTATCAGTATAATCTTTTAGGGGATCCGGCAATAAAATTAGCAACCCCTGTAAAGCCGGATTTGGCTCTGCAATCATCCGACATCCAATTAATTCCGGAAACGCCTAGCTTAGCAGATTCTGTGGCACGGCTGAAAGTTGTCCTTCACAATTATGGTCTAGGCGCCAATGACAGTATTGGAGTTAAAATTGTTGCCAAACATCCCGATTTTGGGGAACAGGTCATAACATCAGTGAGCAAGCTTTCGGGATTTGGAAGAACTGACTCTCTGGAGTGCATCTGGCAATTGCACGGTATGACAGGTGCTGTCAATCTTGTCGTTCAGCTTGATCCAGAGAACAGAATTCAGGAAGAGGATGAAAACAATAATATTGCCATGCGGCCATTCACGATTCTTTCAAGTCAGATCCAGATTCTTGCACCATCGCCATTTAGTCTGATGCCCGCTGCAAATGTCATCGTCAAACTGGATGGCAGCAACCTCGTACCAGGGAGTGCAGCAGTTTATCGAGTCCAGGTTGACACATCTTCCTCATTCACCGGCGTCATATCTGAAAGTTATGTGCTCTCGGATTGGTCCTCAGCCCCTGTATTTGACTGGAAGCCGGCTACTCTAAAAGAAAACCAACAATACTTCTTAAGAATTAATGATTCCACCCATAATCCAGCATACTGGAATGTAAGTTCTTTTAAAACGGCCTTACGTAACGAAACTGGATGGAGGCAAGAAGGGCAATTTGATCTTTCAAAAAGTGCTGCTTTCCATATTTCTTGTTCAAAGAATGCCACGCTCGCAAATTTATCTTTCCCATTATACGCTGAGTCTGCTGGATATTTTGATGGCAATTTCGCCCGCATAATCGTCGGAGATTCGCCAGCACTGCAGCCACATCGCGGGCATAATATTGTTGTAGTTGATCCCGAGAGTTTTGCTATTGAGGCTACGCGCACATTCGATACCTATGAAGATTCCTCTGCTGCAAACAGTATGGCGTCCATGATCGAACAGCTGCCTAAAGGCAAAATCGTTTTAGCGGCTATTATGGATGAAGGGACGGTCAGTATGACCAGCAGGGCCTATCGCGCCCTTGAGAGTATCGGCAGCGCTCAGTGCCGCAGCGTCGGTGCCCGCTCTTCTTGGGCGATCATTGGCAGAAAAGGTGCGGCACTCGGCAGCGTCCCCGAGAAAACCGTACTGCCCAAAGCGGGTTCCGCTGTAGTTGCGGATACCCTCCAATATTTTGCCCCCGTCGGCACACTGACCTCACCGCGCATCGGCCCGGCCGCCGCCTGGCGCTCCGTCAGGGCCGAGGCGGAGGTGCCGCAGACCGGCGACCTCACCCTGAGCCTGCTCGGGCAGCGCCGCAACAGTAGCGTCTGGGATACCTTGCGCACCGGCCTGGCCGCCAACCGCGACCATGATATCGCGGCGATCAGCGCCCGCAGCTATCCCTACCTCCAGCTCTGCGCCCGCTTCTCCAGCCGCGACCAGCAGCACTCGCCGCGCCTCAGCGCCTGGCAGGTGCTCCACGACCCGGTCCCCGACCTGGCGGTCAGTCCGGCCTTTCTGAGCCTCTCGGCCGATTCGGTCCTCGCCGGCCGCCCGGTGGTCCTCAACCTCGGCGTCTTCAACATCGGCCTCGCCGCCGCCGACAGCGTCAGCCTTACCTTCTCCGAGACCGCCCCGGGCAGCGGCGAAAGGCTTTTCTCGCGGGTGATGCTGCCCAAACCCCTG
>Ga0209099_1001623_pt1 | contig 21966 bp, 19 predicted proteins | sample AD_JPNHW2_MetaG_FD_184430 | JGI IMG/M metagenome (GOLD analysis project Ga0209099, IMG submission 184430) | Active sludge microbial communities of municipal wastewater-treating anaerobic digesters from Japan - AD_JPNHW2_MetaG (SPAdes) (version 2) | ecosystem: Engineered > Bioreactor > Anaerobic... | reverse complement strand
TTGAGAGCTATTTAACTCCGGTGCTGATTAAAAAGTATGAAGCACTTTTTGACAGTGCTGCCGTGGCAGTATCTGACGATAAGATATTGTCCGACAGGCTTTCCATGGCACGGATGCCACTTGAATTTGCCGTGCTTGACATCGCTTGTTCCAATATGATTCCGGAGATATCAATCTTTATAACCGAAAAGGGAAAGCTAAAAGCTAATAAAGCAATGGTAGCAAGGCTCTATCGGTTTGTCGACAATTGTCATCATTTTAACATTATGGCCTTGGCTGAGAGTAAAGCCTATACTCCGGAACAGTTTTTGAACGATGTACTGAACATCATTCAGAAAGGGACTGCTCCCAACCTGGCTTCCGGGAAACCGGTCGTGCTGAATAGCGCCTGCTCTCCCAAATACAACAAGGCCGGAGCTTCCGCACTTACAGACTGCAACTTTGGCAGAAGTGATTATCGGCATAACTGGCTCGGCTTTGAAGGAAACGACATGGATGCCGTAATTGATTTACAGGAGAAAGTAAAAGTCAAAAGCATCAGCGTTGATTTTCTTGAGGCTCCTTTATCTTGGATTTTTCTGCCTGTGAAAGTCGAATTTTTTGTCTCTTGCGATGGTGTAGAGTGGAAAAAAGTAGGCGAATCAGAGCAACAGGGAAGTAATATTATCGGAAAATCCGAAATCAGAAAATATCAGATTCAATTTCCGAAAAAAGAGATTCGATATGTAAAAGTGCTGACTACATCATTAAAGCGCTGTCCTGAATGGCATCGCGGGTTTGGAAATCCCTGCTGGATTTTTGCCGACGAAATAGTAGTAGAATAAAATTGTAAAAAAGAATGGATTTAAGAAAATCGGGCAGAAATATTGCAAAGCTTTCTTGTCATTATTTCAGAAAGAGCTTAATAGGCCATAGCCCAACCGCAGAAAATCAACTCATCTTTAGTAATTTCATCATCTTCAAAAACAATTTTTTTATTTATTAGAAATACTCCAACGATGGTCTTTTCTCCTTTTTCAATCATATCTTCTTGCTTTTGAATCATAATCATAACATGACTATTGCATACATTCTCAAAAGATAATGGCGTATCCAGTTTTAACAAATACCAAAACTCCTCTTCTTCAACGGTTTTCCATTTAACGATTTCACCGGTAAGGGGCATTATATCATATCTAATTGCAGCAATTCCCTGAAGGGTAAAATAATCTCCTACAATGCTTTGATAATCATCATTTTCTCCACGGTAAAATTTTATCAACTGTTTTTGATATTTTCTAACTCTGAAAGAACTTAGGTTGTTCGATAAAAAAATAATTAAATAAGCTCCGGATAATCCTGTATTTGCCAGACCTTGATTTCCAATCAGAGGCCCATATAAAAAGGAAACAATCATATATTCAAAAATCAGTATGCCTGATAATCCGTAAATTAAGTAATCTTTCAGTTTAGGAAGAACAATATTTTTAACTTCCAGATTTTCTGGAACTGAAAAATTCAAGCAATTGTTTATCATGGAATTCCAAACCGACAGACCGGAGATTACAAGCAAAATAGAAACAATGGAAAAAGCATTAACTGTTTCGTTAATTAGCCAAAAATCATAAAAACCGTGAAGAAAAGAAGCTATCAAAAGAAATACGATTAGACGTAAATATCGGGGTAATCGAATATTATTAAAGCCGAAATATAATCCATAGCCAATGATGGATGAGCAAATCATGTGAACTACAACAGATATCAATGCTCTTCCGTGAATAATATCAAGCCCAAAACCATGAAAATAAAGAATATTTTCTGCAAAGGCAAACCCTAGTGCAGAGACCGAAATGTAAATAATGTAGTCAATGGGCTCATTGACTTGTTTTGAAAATTTAAGCAATATCAAAAAAGGAATTAGCTTCATCGTCTCTTCAATTAACCCTATTCCCAAAAAACAATAAAGTAAATCATGACCAACATCACCGGTCAGACTAAAACCTATTTTATAATTATTTATATCTGAGAAAATAAAAGTTCCATAAGAAAAGATGATTCCCAGTAAAAAGGTAATGATGAGGTATATCCATTTTTCAGGTTGAAAGAGATCAATTTTTCTCAAATAAAAAAGCCACACCAGCATAATTAGAAAGGCAGCAATGAAACTTTTGAGATCAAAATTACGGAATCCCACTGATAGAGTAAGTTTTAGGTAATTGGCAACATCTCCGGTTTTAAAATAGTATTCAATAAGGTCATTATCACTAAAATATCCTATTTTGCCATCATTCAGCAATTGCCCGATTTTGTCATACTGACCTGTTTTAAGATAGAGCTCCATAATATTTGAATAGGCTCCTTCAAGATTTCCGTTATTATTAATTTCCCTTAGTAAAAATACTTCAGCAGAATCATATTGACAATTCCGAAGAAATATTTTACCCAAAGAGTTATTTAGGTATTTGAGGTCTCTATCTGTTATATTATTAAAATAAAAGCGGGCAAGGTCATCATTTTTAAGATAAATATTACAAATGCCCAATCCATAATATCCGATATCCTTCTGAAAACCATCATCGGATAAACTTTTTTGCTCATAAAATTTTAAGATTGATTCATCCCGGCGGGAACCGCTTTCGGAGTATTTGGATGGATTATTTTCCGGTATCAGAAAATGAGAATAAATGTGCCCATAGTAATAATCCGGATTTAGAGAATCCTTTCTAATCAGCGCCAGATATGTCTCCTCAGCAAGTTCATATTGATCGGATTCGAGAGCATAATTAATTAAGTCTTTTTCATTTTCATAATAAGGTTCAGGGAAAAAAATAGTGACTAATGCAATAGACAAAGCAACAGCTCCCAGAACAACAAAAATAGCCATATTTGATTTCCCAAAGAGAGCCATAAAAAATTATAAATTAAATAATTATATAATTAAAAATGCAATAATAGTGTTAACAGATATTTCAAAACTCCTCAATTTCCTCAACCCATTTGTAAAGTTTATCCCCTCTTCTTACCGTGGTGGAAGTAGAAATAGAGCAATAAACTCCTTTTTCCGCAACGTCAACAGGCTTCAGGTCGACTCTGATTTCAGAAATTTCCCCTTCATATACTCCGGTAGTAGGGCCGATAATCAGAATAGAATCTCCAACCGCAAGTTTGCCGGTTTCAATATAGATTTCAGCAACTCCCAATTTCCCGAAATAGTTGGTAATTTTGCCAACATGCTGTTTAACGCGGGTTGCCTGTGAGCCATAGCGTTCTGTCCACTCTCCCAATTTGCGCCCCAGATAATAGCCATCCCAAAAATCGCGATTATATACACTGCGCAATTTATTCATCCAATTGTCAATTTTTTCAAGAGTATAATCTTGCTCTTCTATTGCCTCCACTGCCTCGTGGTAGCAGGTTGTCACCATTTTCACATATTCAGCAGAACGTCCCCGTCCTTCAATTTTGAGAACAGTAACGCCGGCTTTTAATAATTTATCCAGAAAACCTATGGTACAAAGGTCTTTAGGAGACATGATATATTTATTCTCGATATTGAGTTCAATTTCATGATCCAGATCTTTCACCAGATAGCCACGTCGGCAAGGCTGCAAGCAGGCTCCCCTATTTGCGGAAAAGTTAAAGTTATCCAAACTGAGATAGCATTTCCCCGACACCGCCATGCACAAGGCTCCATGCACAAACATTTCAATTCTGACAGGTTTTCCACCGGGCCCGCAGATATTTTCTTCACAAATAGCTTTTGAAATATCGGAGACCTGACGAAGATTGACTTCGCGTGCCAATACCATTACATCAGCAAACTGCGAGTAAAAACGAACCGCTTCAATATTGGTTATGTTACATTGCGTGGAGATATGAATTTCCAGTCCTATTTGTCGGCAATAGTTCATTACTGCCCAATCGGAGGCAATGATCGCCGACACCTCACATTGTTTTGCCAAATCAAGCAGTTGCCTCACTTCTTCTATTTCGTCATTATATACGATCGTATTAACAGTCAGATAAGAGAGCACCCCATGTTCTTTACAGATAGAAGTAATATTCTTCAGATCCTCAAGGTTAAAATTAACGGATGAACGGGCGCGCATATTCATTTTCCCGACTCCGAAATAGACGGAACCTGCCCCTGCCTGAATAGCTGCCGACAATGATTCATAAGAGCCAACCGGCGACATGATTTCAATTTTCATCATCCTTAATTTTTTAGCATGCAAAAATAACTCATTTTTTCAAAAGGGATCAAAGCAGCTTATTCCAGCATCTCTTTAGCTTTGAGAACTGCTGCCACCAAAATGTCGATCTCCTCTTTAGAATTATATAGAGCAAATGAGGCTCTGATAGTTCCCGGAATAGCGAGTTTGTCCATAATAGGCTGAGCACAGTGGTGTCCGGTTCTCACAGCAACTCCGAGATGATCAATAATGACTCCGGCATCATAAGGATGAATTTTGTTGATAAGAAAAGAGATAATGGCTGCTTTATCACGAGCGGTCCCAATAATTTTCACTCCGGGAATATTAAGAAGTTTTTCCGTTCCATATTGCAGCAATTCATTCTCATAGCTTGCAATTTTATCTATCCCTATATTTTCAATGTACTCAATAGATCTTTTCAATCCGATAACATCTCCCACCGATGGAGTTCCGGCTTCAAATTTAAAAGGGAGATCGTTATAAGTGGTTTTTTCGAAAGTAACCTGTTTAATCATTTCCCCGCCGCCAAGAAATGGCGGCATTTTATTGAGCCATTTTTCCTTCCCATACATCACGCCGATGCCCATTGGAGCATACATTTTATGTCCTGAAAAACAATAAAAATCACAATCCATTGCCTGCACATCTACTTTTAAATGCGATACTGCCTGTGCCCCGTCAATCATCACAGGAATATCATGTTGGTGGGCAATTTCAATAATTTTCTCCACAGGATTGATAGTCCCAAGTGCGTTAGAGATATGAGTTACGGCAATTATTTTTGTTTTCGGGGAAATCAGAGTCTCCAGTTTTTCAATTTCCAACACCCCGTTTTCGTCCATGGGAAGCACTTTTATTACGGCTTTCTTCTCTTCACAAACAATCTGCCAGGGAACAATATTGGAGTGATGTTCCATCTCACTAAGAATAACCTCATCCCCTTCGCTAAGAAAAGTACGCCCAAAAGAATAGGCAATCATATTGATAGATTCGGTAGTTCCGCGGGTAAAAATAATTTCATAGCTATTAGGGGCATTGATAAAGGTCTTTACCTTATTTCTGGCAGATTCAAATTCATCGGTTGCTCTCTGACTCAGGTAGTGAACTCCGCGATGAATATTGCTGTTGATAGTCTCGTAATAATCTGACAGAGCCTCAATAACCACCTGTGGCTTTTGGGTAGTGGCGGCATTATCAAAATAAACCAGCGGGCGGTTATATATCTTTTGATTCAGTATTTTAAAATCTTCTTTATTCATAAAATCAATCATTATTGTTGCTCATTCCATTTATCATCATCATCCGGTTCGGGATTTATCTCCTCACTTTCTTTTGGGATCATCAGTTTATAGAAAAGTCCGAATAGAGTAATAAAAAACAAGGACCATGCAATAGCAAAAAATCCCATTTTAAGAGCTCCGCCAATCAGAAGATTTTTGCAGCAAAAAAGAAGAATTTGGGAAATAATATAGAGATGAAAACCGATTTTGTTAAATTTAAGCATCAGAGCTGCTCCTACAACAGCAAGAGCGTAAGAAAATGACAACATAAGGAATTTCCAGCCGGCAACATCTGCCATTTGTTCTAAAAGTTTCATTGACTCTTGGGGATAATTCATGTTTTGCAACACTTCCAACATTTGAGGGATTAAATCGGTTGAAAAAGAGAGGAAAAGAAAAGTCAGAAATAAATATCCCGAACCGATAAAAGTTAAAATGCAAAGCAAGGTTAGAAGAGCAGGGCGTTTTTTCACCGTTTCATATTCACTGAAATATTCCATAGTATTCTATTTTATAATATTTTTTAGTTTTATTTTTTTCTATTCGGTAACGATTGTCTGATCGAAAGCCAACCACCCAAACAATTTCATCGTTACAACAAAGCAACGGGATCTTATGTTTTGTATTGAGATCTATTTTTCGGTCAACAAAAAAATCACTGAGCTTCTTTTTCCCTTTCATTCCGAACGGGAAAAAATAATCTCCTTTTTTCCATCTTCGCAATGTTAAAGGAAAAGTAAGTTTATCGGCATCAGCATACAAAATCATAGGATTCTCCTCAAAACAAAGATCTTGCCCATAATCCAGAAGTTCAACATTAAATCCCGCAGTTTGTAATGCCTCGGCATCTGAAATGAGAAGAGAGGCGTTTTCCAATTTTCGGGAGATGGGCGTAATAATCAACTTTTCTCTGTCTTTGATCAGTTGATGGGTTGTAGAAAAATAGCTCTTGCCTGAAATAGAATGAAGGTTTTCGGCAATAAGATTGGCAGTAGCAGGATTAAAGTTAAAATCGGAAAGTATTTCATATAAAACCAGCCCATAATATTTAATCCTGAACAAATCATTTAGTAAAATAGAGCAACTCTCTTCATCAACAACAAGCAACTTCTTCTTATACCGATTGATATAATGCAGATAGAAATCATATTGTTTTTTAAAAATAGCAGCATCATTAGAGGCGGTATTAATAAAACCCGGATTGATCTCCTGAAGTTTCGGAATTACAACCAGTCTCATCTTATTACGCTGATATTCTTCAGATAAGTTTGACGCATCAACACGATACTCAATTTGATAGGTGGTAACATAATTTCGTATTTCTTCAGAAGAAAAAGGAAGCAGCGGACGTATAACTTTACCATTGACAGGAGGAATCCCACACATCCCTTTGAGTCCGGTTCCGCGGGTAAGGTTCAGCAGCATCGTTTCAGCATTGTCATTAGCCTGATGGGCGGTCACAATATAGTCATAATCTTTACCGATTTCTGCAAACCATTCATACCGTAGTTCACGGGCAATCATTTCGATTGACTTTTCAGAACTTTTGGCAAGTGTCAGGGTATCAAATTCTTTAATAAAAACTGTAGCATTATATTTTTCACCCATAGCAGAAACCAAAGAGCAGTCAAGGTTGGAATCCTCTCCTCTGAGATGAAAGTTACAGTGAGCAATATCGAAAGTGAGTTTGTTTTGGAAAAAGAGATGGGTAAGTGCACAGGAGTCAACCCCCCCGCTCACAGCAAGCAAGAAGTTGGCTTTTTCAGGCTTGGGCACTAATTTTTCCAGATATTTTATAAACTTCTTTTCCATACAAGAGGCAAAAATAGTGAAAAATTGCATATCGTATCACTTTCCCAAAGGCATAAGTCAAGTCTGGTCGTTTGCTGTAGTACTTTTCTATTCGGCAAAAAAATGTATTTTTGCAAAAAAATTTTTATGACTTTGCTGTTAGCATTAGACTTTATAAAATTCAGACTCACAGATGCCATAGACATCCTTTTGGTGGCTATCATTCTGTATGAATTTTATAAATTGCTGAAAGGGACTGCTGCAGTGAGGATATTTGTCGGAATTGCCATATTATTTGTAGTCTATAAGTTAGCCGGACTTCTCCATTTTGGCATACTCTCAGAAATAATGGGGCAAGTGATTAGTGTCGGGATGATTGCTCTTATAGTAGTCTTTCAGCCTGAAATCAGGTCTTTTCTCATTTATTTGGGAAACACCAAGTTTATAAAAATTCTGAGTGGAAAGTTAAATCGGAAAATGAATCCACAAGAATTTGCCGAGGATATTGAAGCGATTGTGAGAGCTTGCAAAAGGATGGCCAGTTCCAAAACCGGAGCTTTAATTATCATGGCGCGTGAAACTCCTTTAGATCATTTTCTTTCTACGGGAGAGCCGTTAGATGCCATCGTTTCAAGAGAATTGATTGAAAATTTATTTTTTAAAAACAGCCCTTTACATGATGGAGCGGTCATTATCAAAAATCACAGAATTGCAGCAGCCCGTTGTATTCTGCCGGTTTCCAAAGCCGACAACTTGCCTACTGATCTTGGCTTAAGACACCGCTCGGCAATAGGCTCCACCACCTTGACCGATGCCATAGCCGTCATTGTTTCCGAACAAACCGGACAAATATCCATATGCAAAGAGGGGAAAATAACTCGTGATATTTCCCCCATCGTTCTCAAGCAGATGCTTGCCGAAGAATTTATCTCTTCAATATCCAAGAAGAAGAATTAGAAGAGCCTGTCTCTTTCTCCCTCGTCAATAGCTTTCAATTCAGAATCAACTTTCTTTTTATGTGCTGTTTCAGGCATTTCATCCACCATTTTTTGGATTAGGGCAAGTCCTTTTTTTCTGGTTTCCTCAGAGGCGAAATCATACAAATACTCTTTAAAAGAGAACATTGCATTGGGCAAACAATATTGTTTGATCAAGCCCGGCTTTGCAAGATCCATAAAATCATGCCCCACTCTTCCTTTACGGTAACAACCGGTACAGAAAGAAGGAATATAGCCTGAATCAATCATGCTGGAGATAACCTCTTCCAAGGAGCGGTGATCTCCTAAAGAGAACTGGCTGCCCGATTGTTCGGATTCATCACTGTATGCTCCCGGATTAGTTCTGGAGCCGGCAGAAACCTGGCTAATACCATAATTGAAAAGCTCCGTACGCATTTCATCATTTTCGCGGGTGCTTAATATGATACCGGTATAGGGCAGCGCGATTCTGATAATGGCAATAATTTTTTTAAAGTCTTCGTCAGAAACGGCATGTGGAATATGTTCCGGAAGCGGAGCTCCTTCAGCAGGTTCAATACGAGGAAAACTAACCGTGTGAGGACCACAACCGAAGGCTCTTTCAAGGTGGTTGGCATGTTCCATTAAGGCAAGAATTTCATATCTATAGTCGGCAAGTCCGAACAATACACCCAGCCCCACATCATCAATGCCGCCTTCCATAGCTCTATCCATTACCAATAATCGGTTTTCAAAATCGGCTTTCGGAGTTCCTGACGGATGATATTCTTTGTACAAAACAGGATCGTAGGTTTCCTGAAAACAAACATAGGTACCAATACGTTCCGCTTTCAGTTTACGAAAATCTTCCACTGACATCGGAGCCAACTCTACATTGATACGACGGACATTCTGATTGTTCTCATTGACTGCATAAACACGACGGATTGCTTCGCAAATATAATCTATGTTGTTTCGCGGAGTTTCTCCACAAATAAGTAAAATTCTTTTATGTCCGTCGCGAAGTAAAATTCTGGTTTCTTCTTCAATTTCATCCATATTTAGCACTTTGCGGACAATTTTTTTATTATCCTTTCGGAAGGCACAATAGACGCAATTATTAACACAAACATTGCCGGTATATACCGGTGCAAAGAGCACTAAACGCTTTCCGTAAATGCTTTCTTTGACATAATGGGCAACATCCATAATAGATCTGATGTCCTGATGGTCTTCTACTCTTAATAAAGCAGCCACTTCTTCCATAGACAACCCTTTTAATTCCTTGGCTTTATTCAAAATAGCTTGCAGCTCATTCTTTGTTGGTGCTTGCCCCTCAATCATGGAGTACAATTTTTCTCTGTCGATAAAATTTTTGTTTCTCTCTTCTGTGTTCATTGTGATATTTTTTAAATTGTTATTTTTCTTATTGAAAATTAGTTTTTTCACTCACCAATTCCTGTTTTGTTATGATTGTCTTTACTTCCACTCCTTGTAAACGCCCCAACTTTCCGGTAAGGGTGTTAATAGAATTCATGGGAGCTTCCACAATCAGGGAAATAAAAGAAAGTGATTTTTGGGGCATCGGAATACCCTGACGAGCAATGACAAATTCGGAAAAATCCGAAATTAATTCGTTGACTTCAAAAACTATGTGTTTGTCGGTGATGACAATGGCAATCATGCCTAAACGCTTTTCCATCAGATTGTTACTTTTGGATTAGTACTCTATTTTTTATAACTTTGAAAAAGATAAATCTGTTTCTCAGTTGGAGGCAAAAATAATCAAAATTTTGAATATATATTCCTTAATAATAATTTTGTGTCAAATTCCGTAGAGACGCGATTAATAGCGTCTCTAGAAACAGTTACAATTGTCCAAAGCCCGGTCGACGAAGCGCGACGGCGAAGCGCAGCGAGCCGGAACGCCCAAATAAAAACAAAATGTTTATATACCAAAAGATTACGTGAAGAAAAAAGTTCAATTATTGTTGAGGTAAAATAAAATTGATTAAAATTAATTGTATCTTTGCCGCCCGAATTTTGCATTATTAAAATGCAGATTTTTAATAGTTATTATTCATGGAAGATTCCCCGAAAAAACGTAGTTTTAGTAAATCAAGAAAAGATAGTCCTGCAAAATCTTCAAGAAGCCGCAGAACTTCTGATAATGAGACATCTAAACGAAAAAGAACTGATAATAAACCTTATCAACGAAAAGAATACGACGAAAGACCACCGCGCAGAGATTCCGGTGACAGACCGCCACGTAGAGAATATGGTGACAGACCACCACGCAGAGATTCCGGTGATAGACCGCCGCGTAGAGATTCCGGTGATAGACCACCACGCAGAGATTCCGGTGATAGACCGCCGCGTAGAGATTCCGGGGACAGACCACCGCGTAGAGAATACAGTGATAGACCGCCACGCAGAGATTCCGGCGACAGACCACCGCGTAGAGAATACAGTGATAGACCGCCGCGTAGAGATTCCGGTGATAGACCACCACGCAGAGATTCCGGTGACAGACCACCGCGTAGAGAATACAGTGATAGACCGCCGCGTAGAGATTCCGGTGATAGACCACCACGCAGAGAATACGGCGACAGACCTCCTCGTAGAGATGCTGATGACAGACCACGGCGTAAAGATTTTGAGGAAAAACCTCAACGTAAACGTCGTAACATAACTGCTGAATCTCCCATTCTCACTGAAATTGTAGAAAAGCGTATTCGTGAAGGTCGTCAGGCTCCCAAAAAACAAAAAATTTTGTCATTGGAATATGAAGAACAGTATGGTCCTATTCGTTTAAATAAATACATTTCCAATGCCGGCATTTGTTCCCGTCGTGATGCCGACAATCTAATTATCAGCGGTGCAATTACAGTCAATGGAAAAGTGGTTTCGGAGTTGGGAACCAAAGTAATGCCTACTGATGAAATTCGTTTTGGGGATAAGGTTTTGCAACGTGAAAAACCTGTTTATCTCTTGTTGAATAAACCCAAAGACTATATTACAACTACCGATGATGAGTTTGACCGGAAAGATGTTATGGAACTGGTAAGAGGAGCTTGCAAAGAGAGAATTTATCCTGTGGGAAGATTGGATAAAAACACAACAGGATTGTTGCTTTTTACCAATGATGGTGAAATGACTAAAAAATTGACACATCCCAAACATCTGGTTCTTAAAACCTATCATGTTGAGTTAAACAAAAACATGACGGGGAGTGATTTCGAAACTCTTCTTAATGGTATTGAACTTGATGACGGTATTATCAAACCGGATGAGCTGGCCTATGTAAATGATTCAAAAAATGAGCTGGGAATTACAATTCACTCCGGAAAAAACCGTATTGTTCGCCGTATCTTTGAAAGTCTCGGTTATGACGTTATTAAACTTGATCGCGTTGTCTTTGCCGGATTGACCAAGAAAAATCTGCCTCGTGGAAAATGGCGTTTTTTATCCCAAGAGGAAACCAATTACTTAAAAATGATTTAGTTCAGATATGAAAAGAGCAACTCCGAAAAGTTGCTCTTTTTTATTCAGAGGAGTAAAGAAATCTCAATTTTATTGAATTGCTTTCATACATAAATAATGTTTATTTATGTAAGGATATAACCTATTAGTTCTAAATAAAAATGGGAACCATTAAAAAAGATAATTCATTAATTAAAAGAAAAATGAAAATGAAATAATTAAAATATAATAATTATTTTTTATCTTTGTAACACTAAAATATTAATACCATGGCAAACTGTAAACGAACAGTGGCAATTGCCTATGATTTTGACGGGACATTGGCTCCTGGAAATATGCAAGAATACAATTTTATTCCCGATATTAACATGGATAAACGGGAATTTTGGATGGAGGCCAACGATATTGCAGAGCAACATGACATGGATGAGGTATTGGCATATTTATACCTCATGCTTGCCAAGGCCAAAGAAAAAAACATTCCTATCAGAGAAGAGACTTTTATGAATTATGGTCGCCGACTCACTTTTTTCCCGGGAGTGGAAAATTTCTTCAAGCGCATTAACCGTTATGCTGCAGAGAAAAACCTGCTTGTAGAACACCACATTATCTCTTCCGGAATCCGGGAAATGATCAGAGGAACTTCCATTGCCCATGAGTTCAAGAATATTTTTGCTTCCGGATTTCAGTATGATGCTAACGGAGAAGCTTGTTGGCCTGCTTTAGCTGTAAACTATACCAACAAAACACAGTTCCTTTTCCGTATCAACAAGGGAATTAATAATGCTTATGATAATAGGTTAATAAATAAAATCGTTCCTGAAGAAGATAAACCGGTTCCATTTACAAATATGATTTACATTGGGGATGGAGAAACAGATGTTCCGGCAATGAAAATGGTGAAGTTACAGGGTGGCTATGCCGTGGCAGTCTATAACCCAAGCCTCAATTTAAACAACCACAATCATGCCAATCATAACAATGTCTCTTTAGATATCATTCGTAGTAAACGTGCCGATTATATTGCCCCCGCCAACTATTCCGAAAACAGTCATCTGGATCTTATCATAAAAAATATTATCGACAAAATTGCCGCGGATCAATATTTGATTGAAATCAAAGATACTATTCTTAGAGTTAAATAAAATCAACTATATTATTCCCATTTGCATAGAGGATTTACATACCTTCCGATAGGAATTGTTTTTTTTCCGTATTGAATAGCATGAACCGGGCAGCGGTGAAGACACCCCAAACATTGTGTACACTTTTTGCTCCATGACGGCTTTCCATTTATAAGGTGAATAGTTTGACACGGACAGATTTGTTCGCATAAACCACAGCCGGTGCAATCATCTGTTGCAAAAAAGGGTTTGGTATTTCTACCATATTTATAGATCGGATAAGAAGTAAGGGTTTGGAGCTTGGCAAGTAACTTTTTGTCAATTTTGGTGGTGTTTTTCTCCTGATGACTAATAATTTCATTTATCTGTATTAATTTCTCATCAATTTTTTCAAGAATCGCTTTAATTTGATTTTCCGGTGTCAAGAGATTAAAGGCTAAAATGTAATTATCCGGCATTACCAATGTAAAAACAGTATTTAAGTGGTAATTCTTTTTCTTTAATTTTCGTTTGATACTATTATCAGAATCACCAATATTGCCACCACACACAAGAATTGTGTAAAGATATTGCCCTGTATAATTTTTAAAATTAAGTCTGCTGATAAAATCAACCACTATTGTTGGCAATCCCCAAAAATAAATCGGAAAAACAAAGCCTATTTTTTCATCATCCCGAAGGGTAAAATCAACTGTGTTGTTTTTCAGGCATTCAGCAATAGAGATTAACTTGTCCCCTTGTTTTGCTGCCACATTTTGAGCAGCATAGAGAGAATTTCCTGTTCCGGTAAAATAAAAAATCATATTTTAAAATATTAAAGATTAGCTTATCATTCCCCAATTAACATTTTTCTTAAGCAACTCCTTGAGTTGACTTGAAATGCGTTGATTTTTGGGGAGTTCAAGTTTGGGATCTTCTTCAAGTATTGCTTTGGCCAAATTGCGGGTATAGGCAATTAGTTTTTCATCCTTTACCAAATCTGCAATTTTGAAGTCAAGCATCCCGCTTTGCTGCGTTCCCTGAATATCTCCCGGTCCCCGAAGGTGGAGGTCGATATTTGCAATAACAAAACCATCATTGGTGGATACCATTGCGTTAAGACGCTGTTTGCTTTCAGAAGTCAGTTTGTTGCCTGCCATTAGAATACAATAGGATTGGTCGCCTCCCCTTCCAACACGTCCGCGAAGCTGATGCAACTGAGACAAACCGAATCGCTCTGCATTTTCCACTACCATCACCGTGGCATTCGGCACATCGATTCCCACTTCAATAACTGTAGTGGAAAGCAGAATTTGCGTTTGCTTTTTAATAAAACGCTGCATTTCAAAATCCTTATCTTCGGTCTTCATCTTTCCGTGCACTATGCTAATGGCATACTTTGGAAGTGGAAATCGTTCCGCCATAATATCATAACCCGCCATTAAGTCAAACAAGTCCGACTTTTCCGATTCCTGAATAAGTGGATAAACAACAAAAATTTGTCGTCCGAGATCAATTTGCTGCTGCATAAAACCAAACAATTGCAATCTGTTTTTTTCAAAAAGAAGTTTGGTAATAATTGGTTTTCTTCCTTGAGGAAGTTCATCTATAACAGAAAGGTCAAGATCTCCGTAAACTGTCATTGCCAGGGTTCGGGGTATTGGAGTAGCGGTCATTACCAATATGTGGGGTGGAATCTCGTTTTTTTTCCACAATTTAGCACGCTGTTCGACTCCAAATCGGTGCTGTTCGTCTATCACCACCAGCCCTATGTTTTTAAAAATAACCTCATCCTCAATTAATGCGTGTGTCCCTATAAGAATATCGATATGACCGTTTTGCAGCTCTTCAAAGATTTCCTTACGCTTAGCAGGTTTTGTTGATCCCGAGAGAAAAGCCACTTTCATATTCATATTGGCCAATTGCTTAGAAATGCTTTCAAAGTGCTGAATTGCCAAAATTTCTGTCGGGGCCATAATGCACGACTGGTATCCATTATCTTTGGCAATGAGCATCACCAGCAAGGCTGTGATGGTTTTGCCACTACCCACATCGCCTTGTAACAATCTATTCATTTGCCGACCACTGCCCATATCTGTACGAATTTCCTTGATAACTTTTTTTTGGGCATTTGTCAACTCAAAAGGAAGGTGGTTGTAATAATAGGTATTGAAATAGTCGCCAACTTTTGTAAAGAGATGTCCTTTCACTCTCTGAGAAGTAACCAGTTTAAGAGTAAGAAGTTTTAATTGTGTAAAAAACAGTTCATCAAATTTAAGACGAACGGTGGCTTTTGATAACATTTCATTGTCGGCCGGAAAATGAATATTAACAAGAGCATCTTTTAAAGAAAGAAGGTGGTGTTTTTCGATTATTTCTGTCGAAAGAGTTTCGTGGATAACATCTTTAATTTGAAGTAAAAGAGTATAAACCAATTTAGAAATTGCCTTGGTCTCAAGTCCTCCTCTTTTCGCTTTATCGGAACTGTTGTAGAGGGGTTGGAATTTAAGAGGAAGTTGGGAATCGGTGTGTTCATGGGGGTCAATCATTTCGGGATGGGTAATATTCCAGCGACCGTTAAATTGGGTTGGCTTCCCGAAGACAATAAAATTGGTTTTCCCTTTGAGCAGCTCTTCTACCCATTTAAGACTATTAAACCAAACTAGTTCTATCACGCCTGTTTCATCGGCAAAACGCGCAACTAGGCGTCTGGCACGCTGCTGCCCCACAATTTCGTAAGAAACTATTTTTCCCTGAAATTGAACATAAGCTCCTTCTGAATGAATTTCAGCGATTTTGTATATCTTGGACTTATCCACATGACGGTAGGGAAAATAAAAAAGCAGGTCCTGGAAAGTATAAATATTAAACTCTTTTTTAAAGAGTTCTGCTTTCTTGGGGCCGACACCTTTCAGGTATTCTATCGGGGTTTCCAGAAGATTGACCTGTATCATGATTATTAATTGTGATTACAAAAATAAAGAAAAAGGTTCAATATCACATCATTTTGACAGAGCGTTTATTTGCAGAAATCCCGACTGCCTCGTCGAGTGAAAAGGAATAGAATGGTGTTGACACGCTTCAATCCACTTGTTTTCATAATATTGTGAATTGCTTTCGTCAATAATAACTTTCTCAAAGTGAATACTCTTCATCACTTTTTCTGGAGCTATTGTTGGATTGCCATGTAAGTAAAGATATTCAACCCTTATTTTTTTGCCCACAGGGAATAGTTTCTGATTTCGTGACAAGAGGTAAAAGGAGTGCTTTCCGAAACAAATAAAGTTATCGGCTTTATAAAATTGTTGTTCCGGAAAATCACCATTTTGAGAAAAAGACAGACATTGACTATTAATATGGCTTTTCCGTTCATGATTTTCAATAGCAAACTGATATTGCGAAGTGTTTTTTGAAGTGATCGTGTCCGACAACAAAATGCTTTCTCCGTAATGATTAAAGTTTATGGCAGTTGCCCTGTTAAGAGAGTACACCATTATCTCTTCCTTTTTAGAACAAATAACTTTATCATGAACATAAATAAGAGCAAACAGAGAAAAAAAGGAGAGAGACAAAAAGAAAAATTTTTTCCTTTTTTTCATAAATAATAGATACAGAGAAAATATGGTCACATAGAGAACCAGAACCTGGGGAATGTTATAGTCAATCATGGAAGTAACAGAAAATGGCAACTTCTCTATAGTTTGGATGATGTAGTTCATTCCCTTAATTTCATAGATAAGGAGAATCCCGACCCATGAGACAAGCAGTGAGGAAAAAGAGACAAAAAGTAGGACAACCCCCGAAATTACAATTACAAAGGAAAGTAGCATTACGGCCATGTTGGCCAATAAGAAGTAGTTTGGGAACTGTCCGAAATAGTAAACAGAAATAGGAAAAGTTCCTAGTTGGGCAGCGAAAGAGACTGATATCAGTTCCCAAAAATAGCGAGCTATTTTAAATTTGGGATCCCATAATGCCAAAATCGGTTTCTGAAAAATGACAATTCCAAACAAAGCCAAATAACTGAGTTGAAAACCGATATCGAAGATTAAGAGGGGGTTAATGGCCAATAAGACAAACATTGAAGCAAAAAGACTGTGAAAAATATTGGTATTTCGAAGCATCAGGTTCCCGAAAGTGACAAAAGTAAACATCGCTGCGGCACGATTAACAGAGGGAGACAATCCGGTAATATTAGCATAAAACCATATAAATAAAAGCAAAATAAGCGCTTTCAGGGTTTTGCTTCTTTTATTCATTTCCAATGGTTTTAGAAGAAAATTTAGAATCATATAGATAATTCCCACATGCATTCCCGAAACACTTAAAATATGACTCACACCAGTGGAAGCATAACTTTCCTTTAATTCCGGATCCATTGTGTCATCATTCCCAAGCAGAATGGCTGTGATGATACTGTATTCATCTCCCACCATACCTGCCCGCGCAAATTGTGCAGCCAAAGTTTGCTGCAAGCGGGAAGAATATTTTTTAATAAAGTTGGGAGAAGAATGTCTCAGGAAAACAAAACCATCCTTGGGGACGAACCCCGAATAAAAGACTCCTTTTCGACTCATAAATTTCCTATAATCAAAAGCATCAGGATTTCTAGGCTGCTTGATGGCTGCAAGTTTAGTGTTCACAAGTAACAAATCGCCGTATTGAATGTGGCTGGCAGCAGTATCATTTTTAAAATAAAGCAACACCTTTTCTTTAACGTTTTCATTATTTACAGTTCGTTCAATAAAAGAAATTGCCCTGATACTATTTGTTTTTTCTACAGGAATATCAATAATCTTAACCAACCAATAATGATTGGTGCGGAGCAATTCTTTTTTTTCTAAACTGTATTCCGGATTGAGTCGGAGAAAAGTCATCATAAAACCCGCAGAAAAGAATGCAATATTGAGGGTGAGTCCTGCCAACCACTGCCATTTATATTCTCCAATAGAAAAAATTATGATGGAAATTAACACAAATACCAACGGACAAACTATCAGTAAGGGGACAGAAAAGAATGGAAAAATGACAGACCCGCCCGAAATTATGCCCAAAATAAAGGATAAGAGGATTTTTAGTATGGGGTAGTTTGAAAAGTTCATGGCAGTAATTTGGGGACAATATAATAAAGTTTCTAGTAGAGAAGAAACTATAAATTAATAAAATTCCGGCTTGTTTTTTTTTGTATTTTTGCGTTCAAAATCTAGAAAATGCTTATCCGGGTATTAGAGATTGTTGGTGAATATTTTATTTTTTTGGGCAAAGTGTTTCGCAAGCCTGAAAAATGGAAAATCTTTTTTAAGAAGCTTATTTTTGAAATGGATGCCATGGGGGTAGGTTCATTGCTTATTGTCTCCATTATTTCCATAACATTGGGAAGCGTTATCACCATTCAAACGGCTCTGCAGATTGAAAGTTCCTGGGTGCCTGCATGGACTGTTGGTTTTACTGTCAGAACTTCCGTTGTTATGGAACTCTGTCCTACCATTATCAGTCTTTTGCTGGTTGGAAACCTTGGGTCCCGAATTACTTCTGAAATTGGAAGTATGCGTGTTACCGAACAGATTGATGCTTTAGAGGTTATGGGAATCAATCCCGCTTCATTTTTAGTGTTGCCCAAGATTATTGCTTCTATCATTGTGAACCCTCTTCTTATCATTTTTAGCATTTTCTTTGCTCTCTTTGGAGGTTATCTCACAGTGCTTTTAACCAATGTGGTAACTATGTTCGATTTTATTGATGGTATTACTTCTTTTTTTAGAATGTATGATATCTATTATGCCCTGACAAAAACTACTGTTTTTGCTTTTGTTATGTCTTCGGTTTGTTCATTTTATGGATATCGGATTGAAGGGGGCGCGCTGGAGCTGGGAAAAGCCAATACCCAAGGAATCGTAGTCGCCAGCTTTGTTTTGTTGATCTTAAACCTGGTAATAACCCAGATTATGTTATAAACAGAAGGCCATGATTGAAGTAAATAACGTTTCTAAATATTTCGGGAATACACGGGTCTTGAATAATATCAAAACCTCTTTTGAAAAAGGAAAAGTAAATCTGGTCATAGGGCGCTCTGGTTCGGGTAAAACCGTTTTGATGAAATGTCTAGTGGGTTTACTGACGCCTGACGAGGGAAATGTTTTATATGACGGCCGCGATTTTTATGATATTTCTGATGATGAAAAAAAGAGTATCCGAACCGAAATGGGAATGGTTTTTCAAGGGGCTGCTCTTTTTGACTCTATGAATATTCAGGAAAATGTAATGTTTCCTTTGAATATATTGAAAGATATGAGTAAGGGAGAAAAGCTTGATCGGGTTAATTTCTGTCTGGAACGGGTTGATCTGATCAATTCCAATAAGCTTTTTCCGGCTGAATTGAGCGGGGGAATGAAAAAAAGAGCTGCTATTGCAAGAGCTATTGCCTGCAATCCACAATACTTATTCTGTGATGAACCCAATTCGGGCCTTGACCCCAAAACTGCCATGCTTATTGATGAACTGATTGTGGAAATCACGCACGATTTTGGAATTACCACCGTGGTAAATACTCATGACCTTAACTCCGTTATTACAATCGGGGAAAAAATTGCTTTTATCTATAAAGGAGATTTGGCCTGGTGCGGGTCAAAAGAAGAAGTGCTGTCTACTGACAATGTTCTTCTTAATGATTTTATCTATGCTCAACCCCTAACACAGAAAATCAGACATATTTAATTTCTTTTCATTATAATTCCTATGAATTGGTTAGACATTCTTGTTTTAATACCCCTAATTTGGTTTGGTTTCAAGGGGTTTAAAAATGGTCTTGTTAAGGAATTAGCTTCTATTGTCGCCCTCCTATTAGGGGTTTGGGGTACTATTAAGTTTTCAGATGTGGTTGCTTCTTGGTTTGGAAATAGCGCAACCATAAAAGTTATTGCATTCGTGCTTACTTTTGTTGCTGTTTTGGTAATTGTTCACTTTGCCGGAATTGTGATAGAAAAAGTGATAAAATTGGTGATTCCCGGATTTGTAAACAACATTTTAGGTCTGATTTTCGGCGCTTGCAAGGTTCTTGTTTTTTTTGGTGTCCTTATCTATTTTATCAATCTTGTGGATAAAAATGAATGGATTGTAAAACGAGATGTAAAAGAAAAATCTTTTTTTTACAAATATATAGAACCTATCGTTCCTGAAGTAAAAGAATTTTTTCTAAAAGAATAAAGTTTTATTGTTTTGCTTTCCGATTATATTTTACTTTTCTGATGATAATCATGATGATCCCCATTATGGTAATGAGAGCCAGCGGAACAACAATGTTTACAACTGCATAATAAGTACTTTTTTCTTTTATTTTAGCAGGATTCAAAGAGCCTATTTTAAAGTTTTTAGCTCTAATTGCCAGTAAGTCGTCATCTGCACACAGGTAGTTAACACAATTCATAATAAATTCACTATTATCATATAGATTTCCTGAATAGATGTCATATCCGGCAGGATATGGTTGGTTGCTTTTGCGATCAATAAAATTCCTGATAATATCTCCGTCAGCAACAAAAATCTGGCGGGTTGAAGGACTTTCCGCAATAAAGCCAAACTCTTTGATGGTATCAAATTCAAGGGGAAGCAACCCATCGTAAGCAGAACTAAATTTTCCTTCTACAAGCACCGCAATGGGTAAGTATTTAAAAGCAAATTCTTCCATGTTAGGTTGGGCTCGGCCAACGTTCAGCGTCACAATAGAGGGTGTGGGAATAAGTTTAGTCCGTTCAGAAGAAGTGAAGAGAATTGTTTTTTTCAAGTTGTCATTTCCTACAAAATCAATGGATCCTGCAAAGTCAGATTTGATGTTTTTGATATTCCGAACAATAGGATGATCAGAGAAGTTGACGACATTTAGAGCGTATGGAAAGGCCATGAATTTATATTGTGGCTGATCTCCGATTTTGCCCACTTCTAATGGAATACTTTGACAACTGAGATCCTGAATCAGGTTGGCGTTCAGTCTAACTCCATATTTAAAAAAGAGATCATTTAATCTTAAGGAACGGGATAAAGCAAAAAATTCAGGGGTGCTCTGAAGACTATCCATGGCGGCATTGGTGGCATCAACAAGCCAGAGAACTTTTCCACCACGCATAATATGCTGATCAATAATAAATTTGTCAACTTCCTTGAATGGTTCTGTTGGCTGAGCTACAATCAACACATCATATTTATTCCCCAATATTTTAATTGTCTGTTTTACAGAATCCTCTATCGCAATTTTTCGTAAACTATTTATTTTTCCATCAATGGATATTCTCTCAACATTGTAAAATCGTTGAAGTTGGTATGCCATCCAAGAAGTGTTCATAAAATCAAGTTCCCCTTGTCCGTCCAGAAATGCAATCGTTGACTTGTGGGGTTTTATCAGTTTGCGGATGCCTGCTACAATATTATATTCCAATTCCTGAATTGAGTATTCAAGCCAGTTGTCGTTTCCACCCGGGTCGGACACTACCAGGGTGACAGGATATTCATGGTTGCTATAGGATATCATCGCCCCGGGAACAACAAACTGGGTTGAATAACCACTGGAGCTTTCCTTGCTAATAGGAATTGGTTTTAAGCCTTTTTTATAAAATTCACCAAAAATTGCATTGGTTTCTTCCTTGGATTTTCCTGCTACGGGGTCAATAAATTCAAAATAGATGTTGTTGGAATAACTTCTAAACTCTTGCAAAATATCCTTTGTCTTTTCAGCAAAAAGTTGGTAATCGGCCGGATGTCCCTCGCCTTTCAGATAAACACGAATATAAACTTTGTCTTCAAGTTTGTCTAAAAGATCAATGGTGGCAGGAGAAAGTGAGTGTCGTTTATCTTTTGTCAAGTCAATTCTGAAAAAGAAAAAAGAACTGATAATATTCACGGCTACCAAGATTAGCAATCCGGAAACCAACCCTATTAAGGCAGTCCTTTTATAACGGTTACTATTATTCATGTTTTCTTTCATAATAAATTCAATTACAACAACTCAATAATTCAGATTCATTACCATTTTCTGCTTATCAATGATACTCTCGTTCCGAACATAAAAATAAAAATAAAACTCAGGAAGTAAATAATATCCCTTGAATCAATAACCCCTTTGCTAATGGAAGTATAGTGGTGGTCAATCCCGATTGTTTTAACAAAATAG
>Ga0209099_1001621_pt1 | contig 21984 bp, 22 predicted proteins | sample AD_JPNHW2_MetaG_FD_184430 | JGI IMG/M metagenome (GOLD analysis project Ga0209099, IMG submission 184430) | Active sludge microbial communities of municipal wastewater-treating anaerobic digesters from Japan - AD_JPNHW2_MetaG (SPAdes) (version 2) | ecosystem: Engineered > Bioreactor > Anaerobic... | reverse complement strand
CCGTGCCCGCGCAGGTCGCGCAGCACCGCCTCCACCTTCGCACGGATGCGCGGATCCACGCGGGTGAGGTGCTCTTCATTCGTCATTGCTGTCGCTCCCCGCCGTGGCGGGGGCCTCCGGACAGGAAAAGGAGGAAAGCCTATCCCGCGGCCCCCGCGAGCTTGCAGACTAGAGCTGCACCTTGTTAACCGCCACAGTGGCGTCTGATGCCAGCTTGTGGATGATCAGCGACAGCTTGTCGCGCGCCTCCTCCACATCCTCGTTCCGGATGTTGGAGAGCGCGCCCATCGCCTCGCTCTCTGCGGTGGTGATCGCCGCCAGCACAGGCGCCTTAAGCCGCCGCTCGATCGCCTCCTTGGTGCCCACAGGATCAGCCCCTGCCGCCAGCAGCAGGCCCGGCGCCCACTCCAAGGGTTTCCCCGTGATGCCGAGAGCTCGGCCCAGCGACTGGAAAAAGCCCATCACTCGCCTCCCTTCTGCCCCACAGGGGTGTCCGTCAGCAGCCGCAGCACAATGCCGACGGCGGCCGTCGCGGCGGCGATGTACTGCGGGCTCACCAGGTTCTTCAGCTCCGGCCACGCCAGCAGGTAAGTAACCAGACCCGCGGTCATCACCGCGATCGTTCTCCATCCCTTCATTTCGCATCTCTCCTATCGTCCGAAAGTGTGGCCGAGAAGGCCCGAGATCACGAACGTCGTGACCGCTCCCGCAACCAGCAGCCAGAATTGCCACACACGACCGCCTTCGCGATCGCGATGTTCCCGAGCCGTGGCGCTGGCGGCTCTGCACGCGGCGAACTCGGTCTCAACCACCCGCAGACGCTCCTCGGAGGCCTTCAAAGCCTCCTGCGTCTCCTTGCGCCAGCGCGCAACCTCGTCGCGATACTCATCTATTCGCGCGGTCAACACCGCGATCTGCGCACGCTCTTCCTGGGTCATCGGCGGCTCCAATAAGCACGCCCCCGGCTAACCGGGGGCGTGCTGGGTCTATATGAACACGGCGGCGCTGCTGTTATGCGGCAGCCGCCCACGTCAAACCATTGTCACGGCTCCAATACGTCTGCATGTTGCCGTTCGCCAACACCACCACCGCGCACCAGGTGTTATGCTCATCGGGCGCGCACGAGAGGCCAACGGGGCCAGCGGGGACGCTCGCCACGTCATAGCCCGCGTCGAACGTCTTGCCCGAGTCAAACGATCGGAACGCGCGCAGCATTCCAGAGCTCGTCTGGTGGGCAACCATCAGCACGATCCCTGTAACGGGGTGCTCCACTATCCGTGGGTGGGTGTAGCCGGTCAAAAGTTTCGCCTCCGCGTAGTGCCCAAACAGGTCCCACGTGTGCCCAGAATACACGTCGCCCCCAGACTGCCAGACCAAATGCCAGGGACGCAGGGGGTCCTGCGTCATCTGGATGACGCACGGGGTCTGCTGTGCCGATGCGCTGTCGGGGAGCCCGATCCCGCTGCTCCAGGTCAGCCCAGCGTCAAACGTAACCCTTACGTCGATGGCGCCAGCATCCTCGTACGCAACCATCCCCAGGCCGGTATCAGGATCGATGTGAAAATCAGGGTTACCGGCGCCGGAGCGCGTCGAGAAACAGATGCGCTGGATCTCGCCCGTTCGCGCCCATCCGAAATCTGCGTGGTAGGTGGGGTGCTGCGGGTCGCGAACGAGCAGATCGCGATCGCGGTAGTACGCCTCGGGGTGCCAGAACGGCATCCGGTAACGCCCCTTGTGCGTGGTGATCCTGCGGTTATTGGTCGCGGCGATGATGTCCACTTCGGGGCCGCCCGCCTGGGGAGCCACAGACACCCCCCGCTCGTCTGCGGGGGTTTCGCCGCACGCCATGATCCCGTTAATCCCATACCCGCTCAGACGCCGGATGCGCAGAGGCATCGAGACGCCCGGGCCGAACTGCACCCGGTCGAAACCGATAGCTGCCCAAACCTCAATCTGCGACGTTCCCCCCGCCCCTGCGGTCGCCTGGTAGTAGGCTGGAGCCAGGTTGTCGGCCGTCCGGCAGCTCTTCAAAAACTCGGCCTTGGGGTAGTAGACCAGGCTCCACCCGTCCCCGGTCAGAGTCACCGGCGTTCCAGACCCCGGCGCCAGGTCCTCCACCAGCACCAGCCCTGCCGCGACGCTCCCCCTGCCCCGGTCTATGGATGTCTCACCGTCTCCGTGCAGCAGCCGGTCTACCACGTCGCTGATGCTCAGCAGGCTCTCCGGGTACCACTCGTAATTGCTCTCCAGCCCCGCCTCGTACTGCGTCACCGCGTCATCGTTCAGCACGGCGGCTTCCGTCTCGGACTCCAGCCGTCCGTCAATCCAGTGCCGCAGCACAGGCAGGGCAGCCGTGTGCACATCCAGGGCGCCGCCGGTGCGGGTCAGCATTCTGTAAGGCGCGTCCGCGCAAATCGTTGGCCCAACCTGCACCTCCTGACGGCCCTCAACAGGCACGGCCGTCAGGCTGGCCAGCACCGCCTCCGTGGCGGCAATGCTGATGCTGAGGGTCTGGTCCCGTCCCTCCACGCCCCACCAGGCGTTACCCTCGGATGTCGCGCGAGCCCCGCTGGAATACCGTCTCTGGTAGCAGGTCTGGCTGCCGTTCACGGCAGATCCGGTTTCGGCAGACTCGGGGTAACAGAGGTCAAGCAGCACGTCTTCCAGAGCATTCGCCGTCTGGAGAGTCTTCACCCACGTCTTGCCGCCGAGCGTGACGGTAACTTCCGTCCCCGCCGCCGCCCGCATCCGCAGACTCAACCCGCTCACCAGGTCGAACCACACGGCGCGGCTGCCGTCGCCTGCCGCCGTGAACGTCTTGGAAATCGTCAGCGGTGAGGTCCCTGTAAGCCGAAGCCCGTCCGCCAGCAGCTCGCTGGATACGCCAGCCCCCAGCGTCCACGCTCCCAGCCCTGCCGTCCAGTCTGAGACCTGGTGACTCGCGCGGTACGTGAACCGCAGCGCCTTCCACCAGAACGGTTGCACCGTCATCCGCGCACGCCAGGCGTTGAAGTCCGCAACCGCGTCTGTCAAGGAATCGAAGTTGAACCCCACCGCCCGCACGCCACCAGCCTGGTCAACGTTCTCGTCGATGGCATAGACGCGCCCCGTTCCGAGCTCTGCGTACACCTCGCCCGTCCACTTCCCCGTCACACGGTAGAGGCTGGTCTGCAGGGGGTGTGCGGTGTCGTAGTTCGCAGCGAAGCTGGCGTAGTTCGCGTCAGCCTCCACGTTCGGGATGTAATGCATCACCCGGTATTGTTTGTCCCGGATGATCTCATTGTTCTGCCCCACCCGCGGCACCCAGGTTTCTGGCCCGTCGAACGGGTGGAGGGTTGCCTGTGCTCGCTGCCACCACTGCGGACAGGCCACCCCCATCGGAGATTCCATGTACGCCTGCACATCCCACAGGATGGAATCCTCCGAGCTCAGGCCGCAGGAAAACTGCCGGTACCCAACGTTGTTGAAATAGTAGCCCGTGTAGGTGGCGCTCGCGCTGCCTGGCCCCACGCTTCCTTCTATACAGTCCTGGTTCTGCGGAGTGTGGCTTGCGTTCCAAGCCAGCGCGTCCGGGTTCGTCGTCGGCAAATCCGCACTCGCACTCTTCGGCGTCACCGCCAGCGGATGCCCAGCCATCAGCACCGTGCACCCGATGCTGCGCGACGCCGACGAATACCAGCCAGACGTCCCCATCACCGTCTGCTGCGTCACTCCGCCAACAACCCGCTTATCAATCGGGCTGGGAGCGCCGCTCCACGCGCCCAGGTCGTAGCTCCAGTCCGCGTCCCCGCAGACCACACGGATCTGCCCGTTCCCGTCCGCAGCAAACCCGCGGTACCAATCCATCTGGCAGTTAACAAAGTTGCTGCCGTCCGGCAGGGGGTTCTCACGGCTTCCGCCCGGGATCACGTCCCGCTGCGGGTCCCACGGGGTGCGGTGGCTCTCAATGGTCGGCGGATCGCCCTCCACCACCGCGCTCTTGGTGTAATCCTGATCCCACCCCTCTTCCGTGATCCGCGCCATCAAGCGGCACGGAAACCCAATACTGATGTAGCCCTCCGAGGGCATAACCGGCACGGGGTTCTGCGGGTCGGTAAGATCGAAATGACCGACGGTGACTGAGTCTTGGACGGCGAGTCCGTTTCCGGCGACGTTTATGTTCAGCAGGATGTCATCGCCTGGCACGTTTCCGTCCAGGTTGCACCCAAGCGAGATGGTCACCGTGATGTCGCCTACGGTCAGCACGGCCGCAGGCCCTCCGCCCTCGGTCATGTGCTGGCGGCAAAACGGCTCCCAGAATGCCGAGAGGCTCCCCTCCCCTTCGCTCGTGATTTCGGTGTCAACCAGCCAATCGTTCAGCGCCATTTATTGCTGCTCACCGACGGCAAACGGGGTGGAGCTCCACGTGATCTTCATACGCTGCAGATCGGACATCGCGCGCGCCATCGTGTCGCGCTGGATCGTCTGCGTGTTCCGCACAGCCTGCTCCAGCCCCGCCTCATCGGCCACGCGTTGCACCAGCGAGCCTATCATCTGGCGCTCTGGGCGCAGATGGCTGCGATCGCCTGCGCGGATGCCAGACCCGCGCATCCCGCCCAGCGAGTCCCCCAGCTTCGACGCCGCGTAAGAGGTCCCCAGCGTTTCCCACTCGGGCCCCGTGGTGATCGGGTTCGCCAGATACCGTTTCGCGGTGTACAACACGCCGAAACCCGTCTCGATGTCCTCCGTCCGCGTAGACTCCACGGCCAGCGAAACCACCTCGAACAGCTGAAACGTGTGCTGGCCCGCCGCGTCATCTGTAACCAGGTAGACGCCGTCTCCCGCGCGAATCCCCGGGATGTAAGGCCCGCGCCAGCGGGCCCAGACCACCGCGGGCCTCACCTGCTGAAACAGGTGCAGCAGGACGCGGTCCAGCACCGCCTGGCTGTTGATGGACGGGTCGATCATGATCAGCGGACGCGAGCCGCCCAGGTAGTTCGGGGCCGCCGGGTTCTGAACGCTCTCCCAGTCAATGGCCTGGTTCGCAATCCCCACCCCTGCGTCCGAAACGCCGATGAGCTGCACCACGTTCGCCTCTGCAGGCTCGTACTCGTACGACAGCCCGTCATACCCGGCGTCCGTCTCCAGCATGGATGCCTCGCGGATCGGCCAAAATGTGTGTGCGCCGGTGGCGGGAAACGGCTGCGGCTGGTAGGACCAAAACCCGTAGGGGTGGGTTTCGTCACAATCCCACCGCAGGCTCCAGCGCGAAAAGTTCGCCACCACGTCCTCTACAAACTTCCGGCAGGGGGAAAAGATGGCTGGCTCCGAGTTGAAAACGGGGTGCTCGGGCTTCTCCGCGCCCGTCTGCTTCTCCCCGGTTTCCGCGCCACTCTCTCCGGAGGCCGCCGCGGGCAGCCGGACTTCCTCCGCCGTTGCCGCGATGTCCTCGGTCGCGAAACCGCACTGCCGCAGGACGGAGGTTATCACGTCGGGATGCGTCCAGTTCGCGTACGAAAGCGGCGCGTAAAACTTCTTCAGCCCGAGCTTCGCCGTCCCATAGCTCTGCCCCGAAAAGGTCGCGTGGTGCCAGCTCTTCCCGCACTTCACAACGGGCTGGCGCAGAAGAAACGTGTTAACGGGCAGGTTGTCCAGCAGCAGGCGGCAGGTCAGCTCGCCGCGCTGCGAAAGAGCCCAGAGGTCCGGCCGGGTAACAGGAATTCGCAGCGTGAAACAGATCTTCTGCTCATCCAAACCCTCGCCGTCCTGCAGACGGAACTCGGTGATGTTCCCCGCGAAGGGCACGGTCACGGTCTGCGGCTGCACGAGCTGGCTCTTTTCCGGAAATGAGACGGACCAGGCGTCCAGCCAGGGCGTGGACGTGCCGCTGCCCGCGAGGTCCAGCTTCAGACTGTAGCTGGACCCTCCCGCATACGCGCCCGAATAGGTACCGTTCGCCAGCCACAGCGCCACGGTGTTCCCCGCCGCGGTCTGCGTCCACTGCGCGGAGAGAGTCGGCTGCGTCGTGGGCTGGTAGCCCATCTGCACGGCTGGCATGTAAAAACTGCCCGCGGTGCGGAACTTGAGGGTCGCGAGCTCCCAGCCCAGGAACTTCTCATCTGTGAGATTGGAGTACAGCGTCAGCGGCGCGGCAGAGGTGATCTGCCACAGGCTGTTGTCCGAGTCCCACACCGCCTCTGGGTCAGTGTAGACGCCCGAGAACTGGGACCCGCCGCTGCGGCCCTGAAACAGGATGTGGCCGCGGCCGAACGGCATAATCGCAAACTGCGCCACGCCGCGCCAGGTAGCCGTTCCCGTCATGGACGGGCTGCCCGAGGGCGTCGGCAGCCCCTGAAACGCCGTCTTCCAGACCCATGCCGTGCCTGACCACTTGTGCAGATCAGCGGTGCCGGAGGTGTGGAGGCGCAGAAGAAACTGACCAAACTGGATGGCGAGAAAATCGTAATGCAACACGCGGTCGTTCGGAAACTCGACCTGGAACCAGAACCCCTGGTTGGCCGCGAAGGTGGCTTTGGTCTGCCCGATCGGGTGGAGCGTGGTCTGCCAGTTGGCCCCCGTCTGTATCGCCTCAATGCCGCTCAGCACAAGGATGTTGATGAGCGTGGCGGTTACCGGCGGCTGGGAGCGGATCATAAAATGGCCAGAGTCCGACGCGATGATGCTCTGCTCGGCCCAGACGGGCGTCGTGCTCCCCGACGGAGCCGGGGCGACGTTGAAATCTGAAAGGGGGATGCGGGAGCTCGCAAACCCGGCACTGGTGTCCCAGATCGGGTCGCCGTGGTACGGGCGCAGGTAGAGCGTGCCGGTGATCGGTTCATAGGCAAGCCCGGCCTGTGCCAGCGCCTCCCTCGCGGCATACCACTGCGTGAGCGGCATGTTTGTAACGTGGCCGAGTTCCACTAGGTCCCGGTGCGGGACGTCGAACTCCAGGCTCCAGACGTGTTTAGCCAACCACAGCCCCCAGCCTGCCGAGGATCGCCCGCTCGACATCGCCCGCGTTCACTGCCGCATTTGCCCGGGACCCGCCGCCCACGAGTGCGCGGTGAGTATCTCGCAGAATTGACGCGATCTCCTCAAGCTGCGGGTTCTTCGATCCCGCCTTCCCGCGCGCGGCAAAGTCCGCCGTCTCGGAGCTCTTCACCAGCGCGTTGCCCTCGATCGCCCCCTTGATGGCTCCCGCAATTCCGCCGACGGCCAACCCGATACCCGTGCCGATCCCAGGGATAACAGACCCTGCGGCGGCCCCGAGCGCGCCGAACTCCAGCGCGTTGCCGCCGACGCTGGCCGCGAATGCGCCCAACTGGTTCAAGTTGCGCCGCCCGCCAGGCGTGGCAGACTTCGCGCCCGCCGCTGCAGCTCCCGGCGCGTAGTTGTTTCGCAGATAACCACCAGCTAGGACGGCGGCGAACGGCGCGGCGAAACGGCCGAAACCGCTCATCCCGATGCGCCCCGCTGCCGCTGTGGCTGTCGCACCTGCGGTTGCTGTGGCGGCGGCGGCAGCCCCCTGCTCTACTGCCGCTCCAGACGCGGCAGCACCCACGGCGCGCCAAGCGGCAGCCAGCAGGTTGAGGGCGGGCAGCATCAGCGTTACCGACCCGCCCACCAGCATCAGACCGGCCGCCAGCCCCAACGCAATTCCCACCGCGCCGCCCATCGCCTTGTTCGCCTTGTTGAGCCAGTTCGCTGCGCCCGAGGCTTTGGACGCCAACGACGCCATCGCCGGGAGGAGCCCTGTGCCGAGAGACTCTTTCAACTCCTCCACGGCATCCTCGTACTGCGCCAGTTTCCCCGCCGCCGTTTCCATAACGGCGGCGCTCTGGCCGCCGAAACGCTTCTGGATCGTCTCCAGGATCGCGGCGTTCAGCCCGACCTGCTTCACCCTCGTCTCGTCCAGCTTAATGCCGTAGCGCTGCAGCGCTGTCGTGTTGCCTTGCGTCGCCTTCCCCAGCATCAAGGCCATGCGCTGCAGGTCCACAGTTTCGCCGCTCGCCTTGCGGTAGCCCTCCGCGAGATCAAGCAGCGCGGGGGTAAAACGGCGCAGATCCGCCGAGCCGATCCGAAACGTGGAGAGCATGCCCATCGCCGACTTGATCTGCTCATCACTAAACATGCTGCGGCCTTCGGCCGCGCTCAGCGATTCGGCATACTCGCTCAGCGTTTCCGCTGCGCGGCCGGTAACGCCGATGTTCTGACGCAGCGCAGCTCCGAACTGAGCCTGCACCCGTCCGGCATCTGCGGCAATCACTCCGCAACTGCGCAGCCACGAGAGCATCGCACCGCCAGCGGCGGCGGCAATCCCGCCAACCAGCATGACCTGCGTCTGCGTCACGCCCAGCTTTTTGTATGCGGCGTCGGCAGCGCCAACCTGCCCGCTGAGCGCGGCCCAGCCAGCCCCCACGGCCTGCTGCCCGCGCTTCATCTCATCCACGCCGACCAGGCTGAGGCGGGTTATAAAGTTGTCAACCTGGCTGCTCATTGTTTACCCCCGCGCCTCGCGGCGCTTCGCGTCTTCCTCAGCCTCGGCCTCAAGGGCCGCCAGGGCTGTGACAAACTCAGCCTCGCTCACGCCCTCGAGCTCCGAAGGCAGGCGGTGAAAGACCTCAGCGCAGGTGGTGTAGATTCGCCTCACGTAGGCGTTGCTGGTCATCACAGCCTTCAACGCCTCATACTGATCCTGCGTCCGGTACGAGAGCTCCAGCGCCGCGTCAATCACGCGCTGCACAATCCCGTCTGCCAGCGTGCCGATCCAGTCCGCGTCTTCCGGCCACGAAACCGACGGTTCCTGCAGAGCCTTGCAGAACGTCAGCATCCGATCCATGCCAGGGTTATACTTCCCTCCGCCAGATGCCCCCTGCATCAACGCGCCTTCCTGGATGGCGATAACAGACACCAGGTCCAGACCCCGCACCACCATCTGAGCGCCCTCGCCGAGCTCAGGCAGGTCAATCGTCCGCGTGCGCGGCTGGCCGCCGCGGCGCAGGTCTTCACGAGATACCACAGCCATGCGATTCCTCCTTTCGCAGCCGGGTTACGCCGAGGCGAATGTTACGCCAGCGATGTAGGTGGGAGCGCCCGCCTTCACGAACTTGATGCCCTCGTTCAGCCAGTCGCCCTGCGGACTCTGGTAGTCCGCGTCACCGGGCCACACCGGGCCCTCAAAAACCTTCGTCCCGCCCTGCGCCGTGTAAACGGCGATCGTGAGAGGGGTGGCGTTGGAGAGCGTCGCAGAACCCACGGCCCCCAGCAACGCGCCGACGTTGCCGCTGGATTCGAACTTCTGCACGTCGACGGAGAAATCACACTCAGTCATAACGCTCTGCCCCCAGACCTCACCATCAGCCAGGCTGTTGATGTACTTGGGCGAGAGGGTCACGGTGATCCCGTGGCACTCCGCGATCTTGACGCCCCCAAGAGTGACGACGCCGAACTTTCCAGACAGTCTGTTGCTCATTTTTTCTCCTACAGCGCGATGATGCGGTCGGGCAGCCCGAACAGGTCGACGCGCTTGGTGTCACCGAGGCTGCCGGATCCATAAGCGGCGCCCGCAAACAGCGGGATGATGGTGCCGGAGGTTGTGATGGTGTTAACGGGCGCGGCCTGGAGCTCTATGCTGGTGTTCGCCGTGATCGTCTTCACCTGCCCCACCTCGCGAATGGAGCCAGAGCCTTCTGCCCCCTCGTAGAGCAGGACATAGTCGCCGACGGTAAATTGCGCCGTCGCCGCACAAGAGAGCACGGCTCCCGCTACCCCTGTTATCGCCTGCTGCCCCACAATGGCCTGCCCGTTCGCGGCCGCCGCAGGCGTCAGCGCCACCTCTTTCGTGGTCAGGCCGTCCGCGAGCGTGCACAGAATTTTAAGGTTGCTCGCGCCCGGCGTGGCGTCCTGTGTCACTGCCAGAATGCCGCCCAGGCAGTTCACAAGCGCCCCGTCCGTGGCCGCCCACGTGGGGGTCGTGGAGGTTCCCGTCAGGCGGCCGAACTTATGCAGCCCGTCGCCGCCCGTCGCAGATCCCGAATCTGCCCGCGTGCCTTTCGGAAACACGAGCTGCGCCGCTAGGCGAGCCCCCTCTCCCATCGCCTGCACCAGAGCCTCTGCCGCGTAATACGGCAGCCGGAACCCGGCAATGGCGAGGTAGCTCGTCCACGAGTTGGCCAGGGCCAGATCCGACAGGAAATACTGGTAGTGCAGCACAAACCACTGCTGCAGCGCGGACGTGGAAAACACGCTCCCGGCAGCCAGCGCCGCGTCCATCGCGGTCAGACTGGTGCCTTTGATGCGGTTCTCATACGCCTCATCCGCCGCCGCGTCAGCCAGGTCCCAGAAGTCGGTCCCGGTGGAATAATTGGCGAGGCTGTTCTGGACGCCTTTGGCAATCCTGTCACAGCCTGCCCTAATCTGTGTCGTAACGGACATGTTTCCCTCCTAGATACCGGGGGCAATCCCGGCACGAATGGCCTTCAGCATTGCGTCTCGGAAAATCTGCCGCCGCCGCTCCGCGGTGGCTTTCACCGCCCGATCCCGCCACGGCGCGGGATACCTGCAGTGCTTGTTGTCGTGGCGCGCGGCGGCGTACGCCGTGGGCTTCGGCGGCTTCAGATCCCTCGCCTTGCGCCCGCTCTTGGCCGCGCGAGCCACGCGGCGCGCCTGCTCCTGCTGCCGGGCAGACTGGTAATAGTTGTCCCCCGTGCTGGCGGCGTTTTCGATGATTCCCGTGTAGTCTCCGGCAAACCGCATGCGTTCGGAGCGGCGCAGGTTTCCCGTGCGGTGCCAGAGTTTCTTCCCGTTTACCGTGGGCACGGGCTTGTTGTAGATGAGCTCGCGCATCTGCTTGCGGCTCTCCTCGTATGTAACTTGCGTGGCTTTGTGCGTCGCATCGCGCATCACAGGGGCGAGCGCCTTCGATCGCTGCTTCCAGGCTGCAGCGAGTTTCGCGGCGTTGGAGGAGATCATCAGTACAGGTCGTGCCCGCGGTCTGTGCGCAGCTCCTGCGCATGCTCCGCCTTCAGACGATCGGTCAGCGTGGGGACATATTCGTCAGACTGGTCGAGCCCGACCGAGTCAAAATCTGGCCCCGCGGGATCGGCGGGATCGAACGAAGACGTGTCCAGGAGTCCGATCAGCCGGTTCGCCTCAGACGAATATTTGTCGCGCAGATCCGCCGCCCGCTCCGGCTCCACATATTCGGGCGGCAGAGCCTCTGCGTCATAGCCAACCATCGTCGCGATCACCATCTGCCAGAGCTGCGCCAGCGTTCTCAGCAGGATGGCGCGCGCAACCAGCGACGCCGTGCCGGGTTCGGTGGAGGCGTATGCGCCAGGAGCAGCGAGCTGGATTTCCAGAGCGGCCAGAGACCGCTCGGTCTCCACCAGCGCCTCGAACTCGTCCTGCGTCGTGACGGCTGGAAATTGCCCTATTTGCAACTGGCCAGTCGCAATGATGCCTGCCGCGGTGAGGCCAGACGCCGTCACCGAATTCCCCGTCAGCCAGGTTGTGCTCATGCCGCCTCCGTCGTTATGCTGGTGGGGTTCGGCGACCAGGAATACCCGGGCTTGCTCCGCCAGATGTAGTAGGTCGTCAAGGCCTGCAGGTAGAGCGTCAGCGTGCCATCGTCCGCCGTGATGCCTTGGTCGATGATGGGGGCCGACGGGTCATCATCCGCCCGCGCCACCACTGCGACGCCCGGCATGCCGTTGCCGGAGCCGTCGTGCACCCCGATCACAACGGCGATCCGTCCAGCCGTTTGAGTAGCCCCCCAAGTTCCAGCTCCATGCGTCCCGGAGAGCTGGCTGTCAATCTGAGCGGCCGTAGGGGCGCTGCCCGTTGGCCCGTTGGCCAGGGCGGCGGTTGTGAACCGGCTGGAATCCCCGTTGGCCTCCAGCGTGGTATCCAGACGGTCAAGGACATGCGACATGTCCGTCTGCGTCTGCGCATCTCCGATGGTCGCAGCCATCTCGGTTCCGAGCCATCGGCCGATAGTGCCGGTAGCAGTCAGACTGGCTTTCGCGACCGCCCACACTGCAGCAGCGGCGTCGGCCGCAACAGTCCCGAACGCGGTAAGCGTGCGCGTTCCCGCGCCCCAGACTGCGGTTGTCACATCCGAGACCAGAGTCCCGAATGAGGACAGCGTCCGAGTCCCAGCGCCCCAGACTGCGGTAGCGATGTCAGACACCGTCGGCGGCGTGGTGTAAGCCGCCGCGCTCAGCGCAGTCTTGGCCGCGTCGTAGGCGGAGGTGAGGGTCATGGCCGCCCCTGTGGCTGCGGGTGAGGCAGGCAGATTGTCCGTCTTGGCCTTTATCGCGGTGACGTCTGCGTTGGCAGGTGCGGTGTAGTCCGTGGTAGCCAGGCGGCTGGCTACGGGAGCGTCCAGTCGCGAGAGGCCGAAGGCCGTGGCGTCCTGCACGTTGACGGCGAGCAGAGATATCCGGATCGCCTTGTCGATGACGCCAGTGGCCTTGAGTGCGATGGTTACCGCAGCAGCGCCGGACGCCAGGGCTGCGTCTGGGATATGCAACTGGTAGACGCCGGGCATGTTCGTCGCGTCCACCTCCGCCCACTTGCCTGACGAATACGCATCGCCAGCAGAACCGGACGCCAGCGTTATAGCCTGTCGCGTTCCGCCTTCACGGCAGTAACTGGCGGAAACGGAACCGTAGGCCAGCCCAGTCTTCCCCATCCCGGTGGAGGAATCCCGGAGCACAACCTCAACCACTTTGCTTGTCTGCCCGGCCAGAACGGCAGCGTCGAAAGCCATCAGTCTTCCTCCACTACAATCACTCCGCCAGCATCAGCATGCTGCACAGCGCCGATGTCGATGGGGTTTACCAGGACCCCAAAAGCCCACAATGCCGTAGCGCGTAGTAACTGTCCTGACGCACCGCTGTCAGGGGAGTAAGGCACAGGGTCGGCAGCACTTGTTAGGGGGTTAGACGCAGGGGTGATAAGATTCCTGAGTATCGTTATTCCAGATGATGCCCCGGACGTGTTTCCACATGCAACACAATTGACGCATTCATAGATATTCTTATACCCATAACCCCCGTTGTTAACAGACACACAGTTAACTGCGTGCGTTCTCCACGATGTGTCATTACGCATGCCGTCTGCGGTGTTGCCTATAAATGTGCAGTTGTGGACAAATATTTCACTAGGACCGCTGTAATATCCATAGTATGCACCAACAACAAGGCAGTTACTTGCTGGCCCGCCAAACCCAACACTTCCCGATAAGCCGTTTCCAATGCAGACACAGCCATATGCATACCACGCACCTATACCATAGCCAGAATGATTAACAACTGCGCAAAAATGTGGCAGAGCCGCATTTGATGTTGTTATCCCGGTTTTACAGTTTGAAACCTTACACCACATAACATTACTGCGAGCATCTCCACCACACCGTATACCCGTCATCTCAGTGCATCCAGTGTCCGATCCGCAATCAATCTCGATGTTGCGGATGTAGCATTGATGGTCTCCCGCTGCTCCATCAATAACATATGCAGACGCCAACCCTGAGACCTTTAATAGCGGAGATGCATCCCAAGAGCCACGAGCAGTACCATACCCTTCTAGGGTTCTCATCCCCCCGGAGAGCACAGAGTTCGGCTGCCCGAGAGTAGTTGTTGTAATCGGGTATGTGCCTTGTTTCACCCAAACGGTGTTGCAGCCAACAGAGGCATACCAAGCGACCCCCGGACTTTCCAGCGCACCGCCCAGCGCCCAAGTTCCCCCAGTTGAGCCCGCAGTTCCTACCGCTCTGTCCAGAGTTGCCGCGCCGCTGGAGACGGACACCACCTCGTAAAAGCCGACAGTGAAGCCAGTCCCGGCCGTTACGTGAATGATGTTTCCGCAGTCGGCAGCTACGAACGTGTGACCGGCTGCCGTGACCTTAGTGGTGGTCGTGCCGTCAATGACCAAGTCCGTCCCCGAAAACTGCGCGGCGTCCTGCTGGCTGTAGTCCGTGCCGGAACGGGCGGCGTTGAACCCGCCGCCGTTGCTGTCACTGCCAGTAGTCCGGACTTCCCAGACGGTGGTAGATGGGAGGCTCATTAGATGAGGCTCTGTCCGTTGACGGCAACGCCCAGCAGGACGTTGAGCTTCGTGTTATTGTTCGCCTCCAGGTCGGCGACGAAGTTGCTCGCGAACGTGATGAGGTTCAGCACCTCGTTGCCCGTTATGATGCTCCGCCCGTCGCTGTCCGCACCGTCCTGGATGGTATCTGCTATGCCGGTGACGAACGTCTCCGAGAGCCCGGACTTGCCGTAGTAGTCCTGCACCAACACTTTCGCCGTCCGGTAGGCGCGCAGCAGAGTGTCTGCTGCCACCCGCGCTTCCTCGTTGGCGAAACGAATCGCCTGCGCGTTGTCAATCTGAGCCATCTCTAGGTCCTCTCCACTGGCCCGCCTGCGGGCTGCAGAATCCGGGTCCGGTAGACCACCGCGTCATCCGCCATCGCGCGGAACTCCAGGGCGCACGCGTTGGCCGTGAAATCCATAACCCAATAGCCAGGCCCTGCGTAAGTCACCGCCGCCTTCGCGCCCCCGCCTGTCGGGGTGTCAATGTTGAGCCAGGTGCGCGCGCCGGGCTGCTCGTCCGCCGTGCACAGGGTGAAAATATTCTGCCGGTCGCCGCCGTCGCACGGAGTGCCAACGTTGAGGTGGCAGACCGTGCCATTGATGTCCAACAGGTGCGCGCTGTTGGTGTGCCCGGACACCACGAGCTGCACCCCGAGCTCCTCGCAGAGCGCCTGGACGTCGGCGCGGCAGCCGAGCGGCTTAAACGACCCTCCCCGGTCCGGGTATCCGAAACAGGGGTAGTGGCAGACCAGGATGCGCCAGGTCTTGTCCGGCGCATTCAGCGCCGTGCGAAGCCAGGCCAGCTCCTCGGCCCAGCCGTCCGGGTGGTCTGCCCACCAGACATCCAGTCCCACGACGCGGAGCATGCCATAGTCCGTGATGCGCCCATACGAAACGCCAACACTGGAGGTTGACGTTATCTCCGCCGCGATCCCAATGCGGTCGTAAAACGCGTTCGCATCGTGGTCATTCCACCAGTCATGGTTTCCGCCGATGGAGACCACGGGGCAGATCGCCGACAGCGGCTTCAGCGATGTCAGGTTTCGCATCCACTCCCAGCGGTTGTGATCTGCATGGTCGTAGTCGGCAGCCGTTGCGAATATCGTGGTGTCGCAAAAGTTCGTCAGATCGCCAGCCTGGATGACCAGATCGGGGCTCTTCGCCGCAGCGCGCGCAGGCACCAGGTGCTGCGAGCGGTAGCTTTGCGTATCCCCATAACCGATAACCCGCAGCGATTCCGTGGAGGTGGGGATGGACAGGTGGTAGACCCGTCCCGTCCACGTCCCCCTCTCGTCCGTGTACACCACCTGGTAGTACACAGTCCCTGGCTGCACCATGGGGATCTGCCCGTGGTGAGTGTAGGACCTGCCCCCGGAGGCGTCCAGAGCGACTTGATCCATAACCACTTCGTTCGTCAGCGCCGCAGCCGAAGTTCCCCAGCGCAGGACGGCTGATAAAGCGCGCCGCACGCAGGTCGTAACCACCGAGAGGCCGCCCGCATACGGGCGCGCGACCACAACAGGATCGCTCTGCATCGTGCCGTCCGTCTCGTCCAGAGACAGAGACACGGCCCCGATGTCAAACACGCCGTCGGCCTGCGAGGAGTTGGCGTTAAAACCGCAGCCCAGCCTGATCTTGGTGACAGGGTCTGACAGCTCCCCGCTAACCAGCGTCTCGTAGGCAGCGCCCGAGCCCTGAAACGCGCGGTCAAAGCTGTTTTTGACCCCGTTGACCCAGACCTCCGATGTGATAACACCCGGGAGGTTTGCCCAGCCAACCGAGCGCCAGCGAATCTGGTTCCACTCGCCGCTCACCAGGATTCCGTCGGTGCTGTAGACCGCCGTCGTGACGCTCGTTCTGTCGCTCCAGCGCATCGTCTTGGCCGTGCAGGGCCCCGCGGTGTCATACGGCGAGACGGCGTTTTGGATGGACAGCCAAAACTTGTTGTAGCGCCCGGTTCCGTTCGGTCTCCAGAGCATCAGCGAGTAGCGCAGATCGGTCATATACAGCGACGCGATCTGAAAGCTCTTCTCGGCTGTGAGAAGATCGGCGTCCGCCTTGACCCAGAAAACCAGGTCCAAAACGTCCGCGCCCGTCGTGGTGACGGGAATCTCCAGCCCCGCGTTCTTCGTCCCGCTGGCAGCGCTGGAGTAAGAGAACCGCAGGCTGGTGTTGTGTCCGCTTCCGGTGTCCATCGGCGAACCCGCGATGGTCTGGACGGAGCCCGTGAAACCCGTGTCCAGCAGCACTGTTGAGGTTATCCCGCCAACGGTAACGTGGTCGCCGTTGGCGTAGGACGTCCCCGCTGCCGCCGGGTTCAGAAGCGCTGGCGCGGCGGATGTGCCTATCTGGTAGCTCACGCCCCCACCTCATACGCTACCCACACGGTCGGGGCAACAGACCCGCCCAGAACGACGGCCAGCCCGGTTGTTACGTTGGCGTGGATCCAGATAGGATTTCCTGCTGTAACGCTGGCAGGAACTGGAAGCGGGGTGGTCGTAGTGGATGTATCGTCCGCGTCGTAGATTGCCAGGGTGCCAGCCGTTCCAGCATCCGTGATCCAGATGCCGTGCAGAATCCCAGGAGTAACGACGCCATCCGCTCCAAAGACCAAGGCGGTCTCTGTGAGCTTCTGCCAAGTATATCGCTCAGAGATCAGCACGCGATCCAGCCCAACCGACTCCCCCGCGAGCTTCGACGGGGTGACTAATAGCTGCTGCTGGCCGTCCAGCTTCAGCGCGACAGACTGCCCCGAACCGTTTTCGCCTGTTACCAGCATTTTCATCTACCTCGTTTCAGTCGGCCGGGCTCTCGCCCGCAGGGGTCTCAACAAGATCGGCTCCAGCCTTCGCCTTCGCCCTCTTGGTGACGCGGTCCGTGACAACCGCCTCGTCGCCCACCACCTCGACGGGGACGATGTTGAGATTTTCGTCTGCCAGCATGCCCTCCGTGACGCGGTCCGTGACAACCGCCTCGTCGGCTGGCCAGAAACGGGCGGAGCAGCAATAGCCGCCCCGCCCGCCTACGAAGTTCAGCGCAACGCGCGCCTGAACCGAGAATTGCATCAGGCCACCACGCTCATATACATCAGCGGCCACAGCGAGTAACCAATGCCATAGCGCTCACGGACGCCATAGCGGTACTCGTCGTACTCAAAAGCGTGGTCTCCCGTGGTGGCGCTGGAGACCTCGATCTCATCCGACTGCTGCAGGATGATCGGCTTCAGCGGTGACTTGGTGCAGAGCAGCGCCCAGCACTGAGTCTTGCCGGAAGCCGTGAAGTAATTGCTCACCACAGGGGTGAGCGTGCCCTGGAGCCAGTTGGCATACGGGGTGCTCGCGGTAGCCCCCGTCGAAGCCGTGCCGCTTCCCACTGGAGCCACCACTACCGCGCTCTGGCAGAGCGCGGTAGCCAAACCCTGCAGCTTCGGCCCGACCAGCAGCGTGTCGGGAACCATGCCGTAATTGTCGCCTGCAGAGTTTGCGAACGAGCGCATCGCGGCAATGGCCGCCTCCAGGGTGGCCGTCGAAAGAGCGGCGGTGGCTTTGTTGGACTGGCTCCCCTGGTGATCCGTGTCCACAAAGTACTGCCCGTCCGGTCCCACGGTCGCGTCTGCGTTCAGCAGCGCCGCCATGACGTTGCGCTCCTTCGCGCGCACCGCCGAATCGGCCAACTGCGAGATGCGCGTGCGGATGACCCCGTACTGATCCGAATCCACCGCCTCACGCTCGAGCGAGAGCGTGTTCTCGTACTTCTTGTTGGTGATGGAGTACGAGCTCTGCGACAGATCCGAGGCCTGGCGGGGGTTGTGAGCCACCCATTCACGCATCTGCGGAAGATCCGAGAGCCACGCGTAGTTTTCACTGGCACGGCCCGCCCCCGAGGGCACGACCGTGCAGAACTTGAGATAGTCCGTATTGGGAGCGGCAGCGATGTCCTGCATCAATGCAGTCTTGATGCCGTACCCAAGGATGCCGATGTCGTCGCGAGTGAGAGGCATGATTTCCCTCCGTTAAACGAAACGGCCTGGGGGCTGCTGCCACCAGGCCGTGAAACCAGTCAGATGCGAGCGCGGTGTGTCAGGTTGCGTCGCAGTTTTTGACCAGGGCGAAGCCGGTCGTGTCAACAATCACCTCGGTCGCGCTCACGAGCTCGACCACGCGCCCTACCTGGAGAGCCGTAGCACCCGGGTCGGAGAACGCCACATTCTGCGGCGTGCCGGACGATCCCGAGTCGAGGTAGGCGATCAGGCCGACCGACGCCTGGGTCGCGCTGGAGCAGGCGAACGAAAAACGCCCGTCGCCCAGCGCGATGCCGGGATGTTCGGCCGCCCCAGAGGTCTTGGTCTCCAGAGCAACGCCCGCGAACCCGAGGTTTGCGCCGACGGTTGCGAAAGTGACGTAACCGCTCGCGTCCCACGTGACGATCGAGCCCTTGTAGATCGTGGTGGAGACGGCCATCAGACCGTTCCAGTGCCGCCCTTCAGCGGACGGCTTGCCCCTGCGGGCAGTGGAATTTGCGTAAGCCATTTACTTACCCTCCGCGATGTCGTCCGGCTTCACGCCGAGAGCGGCCAGCATCCCCGCCGCCTTGGCGCTCATGGTCACGGGCGCCGGCTTCTCGGGCTCCGGGATCGCCGCCATGAAGGCGGCGAAGGCGTCCGGCGCCGCCTGCGCCAGCGCAAGTGCGGACTCCGTCTGCGCCTCCGTGATCTTGCCCGCGGCCGTGAACTGGATCACGGATGCCATCGCCTTGCGCTCCGTCTCGCGACGGGCGGCAAACTCAGCAGCAAGCCGCTTGGAAGTTTCCTCTTCGGCGGCGGCTCCCGCTTCAGTCCGAGCCCGATCGAGATCGGCCTGGCTGAAAGTGGTTTCGGTTGCCATAGTCTTTTCCTCTTCTGGCGCAGACATCGCCGCCGAGCGCGGCTCTTCCACGAGGTCCCAGCGCCTGCGCACTTCCGCCGGAGCCTCAACACTGACTTTGCCGTCAGCTACCGAGTAGCCGACGCGAAAATACTTGTAACCGTCCGAGACGATGCAGAATTCCTCGTAGAGCTCCACGACCCAGAAGCGCCCTTGAAACGCCTCCTCGAGAGCCTGCTGCACCTCGGACGCAGAAAGGTCACCAAGGGACCAGTTCACCGCGCCCGCGAACATCAGCACGCCCTTCCCCGCGGAGAAGACGCGGGCGGCCTCCACACGCGGGAACCGCACCAGCGAGACCTCAACCAGCGCGTGCGGGTTCAGCGAGAGCCCCACGCTCAGGCGTTTAGCGTTCGCCTTCTCCGCCAGAACCCACGCCTCAGCGGCCATCGCCACCCTGCCCCACAGCTGCCGCCCCTTGCGGTACAGCTTCCCGACTGTCCCGAGGGCCCCATCAAACGGGGTGTCAGAGTGCTCGATCTTGATCGGCACCGCGGCGGTGGTGTTCGCGATGACCTGGTCAAGATCTTCCTCCGTCACGGTGATGCCCTTGTCGGGATACTCGCCCGCCTCGAAAAGCAGCGCGTCGCGCTCAACGAGTTCCATGGCTCTCCTCCTTCGCCTTCAGTTCGGCCGCAAAGCCCAGGTCCACCCCCAGCTTCTCAAAAATCTCGCGCTCGCGGGCGCTGAACTGCGAGACCGCCACGCCGATCTCGGCATTTCCGCGCGGAGGACACTTCTGGGACCACTTGACCTGCAGCGCCTTCAGAAGCGCCAGCTCCTCGCTGGCGCTCATCCCGCCGCCCGCGGCGAACTCCACCAGCAGAGAGTCGCCGGTCAGGGTCGCGAGCCGCCGAATCTCCGCGCGAGCGAAGTCACGAAAAAGGCGGAGGCCATCGGCCTCCGCCTTGCTCATCGTTATTGTGTTTTGGCTCATCGTTTCGGTAGCTTTCCAAAAAAGATGCGGCAGACTGCCCAGACGGGCAGCACCAGTATCACAACCAGCACCGCGCCAATCAGTATGCCCCCTGGCTTCAGCGCAAAGCAGAGCAGGACAAACCCCAAGAGCCCGCAGATGTTCATCCAGGTCGGAACGCCGTTATTACCCATTTGTCAACACCTCCCTATACTCTAGTATAGCACGTTAAGCGCGTCAGGAGGAGATGTAGGCTTGGCACAGATCGCAAGCTTCGGTCGCGATGTCGTAGACCACCTCGCGCCGCTCTGTGTCAATCGTCAGGGAGCACAAACAATTCGGATGAAACGGCGGTTCCTCGTTCAGGTTGTTCGCGAAGCCTTCGGCCGCGAACTCATCCACCAGCGCGGCGTTCTGTGCGAACGCAACTTCCGTGCGGGCGAGCCGCTCAAACTCGAAATCGCTGTAGTGGTCGAATCGCGCCGAGAGCTCGGCCGCCACGTCCAGCGGGTTCATGTTGTTCGCCGCGGCGTCCGCTAGCATCTCGTGGATGTCCGGGATGATGCGCTCCAAGCGCATCTGTCCGTTTTCCGACAGCCGGTCGAACGCCTCGCCCAGCATGTGCTGCACGGCGGCGGCGTCGCGCCCTGGCGTCAGCACTGAGGCCTCGGCCTTCGTCAGCCGCTGCGCGCCGTTGAGACCAACGGCATACGCAAAGCGATCCCACTGCTGGATCAGCCCATCCGCCGAACTGGAAGAGACGAACGCCTCCCGCGTGCGCTCCGCGCCCGCCATGTCCGTCAGAAAGCGGCCAAGCGCATTGTCCAGCAGGGCGAGTTGCTTCTTCGTCGGGGAAAACGGTTCCGGTTCCGCCGCGGTCATCTTCACTTCTGCCAGCCCCAACGCCTTCCAGGCCTCGGCACGCACCTGCGCCCAGGAAGCATCTATGTCGGCGCGAAACCCTTTGATCGCGGCGGCCACATGCTTGTCGCGCGGCTGCTCGCCGCCACCCGCGTGCGAGCCCTGCCCAAAGTGGTGGCAGCGGTGGGAGCTGGAGAACGTGCCGCTCTGCACGGCCGGCTGGATCGCGTCTGCGGCGATGGACGGCGGCTCCGTCATCTCCTGGGCAATCTCCCCGTCCCAGTCTTCGCCCAGGGTGTGCGCGGCATACTGCTCCTGCGTATAAACACCCGTCTGCCAGAGCTTGCGAGCGGTAGACTCGCGGCTTGCGAGCCCCTGCGCCTCAAGCACCTGCGCCTTCGCGGTTTCCGCGGCATCCTGAAGGCTTATGGAGGCGAAGCTCACTTCAAACTCCGGCTTGCGCCCCGTCATCTCGCACCACAGCGTCAGCAGACGCACCACCTGCGGCTTCCACGCGCTCTGAATCCCCCGGATCATGGAGGTCAAGAGGTCCGCCTGCTGCGTGCTCAGGCGCTCTGTCGTAGACCACGAAAAGCCGAGCATCCACGGCGGAAGGTGCGTCGCAGAAACCACCTGCTCTTCCAGTGCCCGCATCGAGTCCACGAACGGCAGGATCGTGTGCTGAGCACCGATCGTGTCAATCGTCACGTCGCCGGTGGTGAAAAAGTCGCGCGTAAACCCCTGCTTGTTTGCCTTCATCGCGTCGCCGAAGGCCGAACGCATTCGGGTCAGGCGCTCATCGGCGGCGCTCTGGTGCGTGCCGTCCGGAAGCTTCACGTTCACATGGCAGGGCGGATCCCCCCACCGCGTCCACGTCTGCCCCCAGGATTCTTCAACGGCAATCAGCATCTTCGCGACAAACGGGATGCTGCGCAGCAGGCTCACGCCGTTGGGGTTGCCCTCGGGATCGTTCAACAGCGAGAGCAGCCAGAAATTGTCCAGCAGCACCTTTTTCCCGTCTGACTGCAACTGCCTGACGGCGAGCTCGTAAGGCCGCGATGCGTCCGGCTCCAAAATGATGGAGCGCGTGTCGATGTTCGCCAGCGCATAGATGTCGTTGCCCGCGTTGGCGGGGACAATCTCGCCGAACGATTTTCCGTAGAGCAAGGATTGCCGGATCATCGCAGCCTGGAAACCGCCGAACCCGGTC
>Ga0209099_1001620_pt1 | contig 21986 bp, 15 predicted proteins | sample AD_JPNHW2_MetaG_FD_184430 | JGI IMG/M metagenome (GOLD analysis project Ga0209099, IMG submission 184430) | Active sludge microbial communities of municipal wastewater-treating anaerobic digesters from Japan - AD_JPNHW2_MetaG (SPAdes) (version 2) | ecosystem: Engineered > Bioreactor > Anaerobic... | reverse complement strand
CAGCCGGATCATATTCATAACCACATACTTCGCATACCCAAATTTCATTGTTTTTCATGTTTACCTCCATTTTTTGTTTTGGTTTAATATAAGTTGGCGCCGATTTCGGCGATTTTCCTTTTAAGACATCCCTGTAATAGGCGTATGTCATGGGCTCATTTTTAATATTGGTCAACGAACAATTGTCAACATTAACGATAAACAAGTAATGAGTTCCCAGATCCTGTTCAGAAACTACGTGGCATTGAAACCATGCAAGGGTACTTTCAGTCAGCACCGGCACATTATGATTGCCCCTAAAATGTTTATAAGACGCAAATTTATCATTCTCCCGACCACTTTTATAACCGAAAAGTCCGATTAATTCTCGTGGAGTATCGATAGCCAAAGCCGAAATTGCAAGATGTTTTGACTGTAAGATTAATTCGGTTGTGAAGTTGTCTTTACTTGAGCATACAGCCAATTGAACAGGCTCAGCGGTGACTTGCATCACTGTATTGCTAATAAAACCGCTTTCTTTATTTTCGTTGGCAGAGCTGACAACATACAACCCATAGGTTAATTTATAGAATGCATCAAAATCCATCTGATATTTTTTTTATTACAAGGACAAAAATAGCATTTATTTTAAAATAGCAAAATTAAAGTTGAAATTTATAGGAATTTTTGATTTTTTAAGGCTTTTGATAATACCTCACTAAAATATTCATTATCTTTTTTGACATACCGTTTTTCGGTAATTATTCTCGCAATATTAGGCAAATCATTCTCTATAAGCAGTTGTTTTGTATTAGGATGTTCTTCTTTATCTTTGTAAATCCTATTTATTTTTTCTTCCGAATAGTCTGAATAGCATTCATAATGAATCATGGCTTCAAGAGGCAGTTTGTCTGTCAAAGGGGGATTTTCGGCAGGATATCCCATTGAAATACAAGCTACGGGAACAACATTTTCGGGTAATTTCAGTATTTCAATAAATTTGTCAACATTAAAAGTTATAGTTCCCAGCCAGCAAATTCCCAATCCTAATGATTCGGCAGCAATACAAGCATTTTGAGCTGCTATGAGAGCGTCTGTCACAGCCCAATGATAACTCTGTATATTATTGTAGGAATCGTTCACAGCGCCACGAAAAGCGCAATATTTATTAAATCTGTTAAAATCAGCGCAAAAAGTAAGTATCAGCGGGGCATTGGTGGCGATGGGTTGATTAAAATGGTAGGGAGCCATGGTTTGCATCATCTCTTTATCTTCCGTAATGATAATACTGTATAACTGCATATTTCCCATAGTAGAGCCATTACAAGCAGCTTTCAGGATACTTTCAAGTTTATCCTTTTCAATCTTTTTATCTTCATATTTACGGATAGAGCGATGTGACAGAATGGTGTTTAAAGTTGGATTCATGTCATTAAATATTAATACGTTAAACAATCAATTTATTTTTGTGGAAGTTCATAATGATATTTCCATCTTCGGTGGCTCCATAACCAAAATTCAGGTTGTTGTCGGATAGTCTTTTCGAGTAATTTTATATATTTTTCGGTAATCTCCCCATATCCGGTTTCTTTAGGATTATCAGTAATTAATTCCAAATCAATATGATAATAGCCCATTTTATCTTTAATAACCTGATAATATAAGACCGGCAGGTTGTATTTTTTTGCAAAGTATTCTGCTCCGTATAGAATGCCGGAAGGTTGATTTAAAAATGAAGTAACATAACATTTGTCTGAGTGTGCCGGTGATTGATCTGTCAGCATCATATAAGAGGTTAAGACATGATTCAAATCCCGTTTTGCAAATTCATTCCTCACGGTGTCAGCAAATACCACTTCTGTACCATAACGGGTTCGGGCATCATTGATTATTTTTTCAAATACTTTATTTGAATTGGGGGCTCCGACACCAACTCCGTGATGTTTAAACTGACTGTTCAGACTCAATACCATCCATTCCCAGTTATTGTAGTGACTTGAAATAAGAATAACACTTTTGCCCTCATCATAGAACTTATTAACCAATTCCGGATTGGTACAATAGTATCTTTTTTTTAGTGATTTTGGACTCATCGTCAGCATTTTTATCATTTCGGCTGCCAACTGTGCAAGATGATGATAATTTTTTCTTTTTATTTCCAAAAGTTCTTCTTCCGGTTTTTCCGGAAAAGAAAGTCTTAAATTCTTCTCAATTACATCCTTGCGGTATTTAATCAGATAATTAATAACCAGATAAAAAGGATAAGAGATTCCGTAAAGCAAGGTAAGTGGCAATAAAGAAAGAGGATATAATACGAGCCGGAATAATAAACGAGTTCCCATTTTATAAAATTAACTTAGCAAATTCCAACAAATTTTCACATGAATAATCCGCTGCCTCCAAAATTTCCTTATTCGTCAAAGGAAAGATGGATTTAATATAGGCAGTTTTCATTCCACATCTTTTACCGAAAAATAAGTCCGACAATGAATCTCCGACCATAATTGACTTTTCAAAATCAATTTCCGGAAAATCATGCTTTGCCATTTCGGCCATTCCTGTATTAGGCTTACGGCAGTTGCAGTTATCAGTAGCAAGATGAGGGCAATAATAAATCGCGTCAATAGAAATGCCATTTTCGGCCAACAGTTTCTTTAAATGAGCGTGAATGGTGTCAACATCGGAAGAGGTACAAATTTCTTTTCCAACACATTGTTGATTAGTGACAATGATAACTCTTCCAAAATGAGGACGTAATAATCTGAGGCCTTCAATAAAATAGTCTTTTAAAATAAAATCTTCAATTTTATAAATATAACCTCCTTCTAATTGATTGTTGATAATTCCATCACGATCAAGAAAAAGAGTCCATGCCTTAGAGATCATTATGCTCATTAATTTTATGCAAAAATAGTCATTTTTCGCATAAAAGCCTTCTGCAATTTCTTTTCATAAATAATATTACTTTTGCAATCTCAAAAAATGCAATTCATTTATCAGATGAAATAACCTAAAATATTGAATCAATGAACGAATGTAAAGCCGGACAGCAAGTGTGTTTCTTTAAAAGGTGGACAAGGAAAAGTTATGCTATTTTTAATTCACTACATAAACTCATTACAATTTGTTTCATTGCTTTAGGATGCTCCTTTATTTTAAAGCCTGTTTCAGGTTTCTCACAGAATAAGCCGGATACCTCCAGAACCCTTTTAGAAGCGGTTGATGTCACGGCAGATGAAATCACGGGGACTACATCACTTGAGACAGCCTTATTACAGACTACCTTAACAGGCAGTGAAATTGAGCGAACGCCCGTGCAGACACTCAACGAATTGTTAGAGCATCTGCACGGGTTAGACATTCGCCAAAGAGGACCTTTAGGAACTCAGGCAGATATCAGTTATCGGGGAGGAAATTTTGACCAGACTATAGTTTTACTGAACGGGATTAATATTGCGGATCCCCAAACCGGTCATTATACCCTAAATATTCCTGTTAATCCTGATATCATCAGTAAAATAGAATTATACAAAAATAGTACAGCTTTTCTTTGCGGGTCAGCCCCTTTTTCGGGATTGATTAATATCATTACCCGTCCGGATAGCAATGACAATATTGGCTTTAGTCTTACCGGAGGAATGTACAGACTGCTCAAAACAGCAGTAAATGTGAATCTGCATACCGGAAAATTTACTCATTTGCTCTCGTTGGATTATAATACCAGTGGCGGATACAAACCCAACACAGACTTTGACATAGTGAATGCATTTTATTATGGAACCGGCAGATTTAAAAGTGGTGAACTGCAAATTCAGGCCGGCTATAGTGACAAAAAATATGGGGCTAACGGATTTTATTCCCTTAAATATCCAAATCAATATGAAAGTACTGCTACATTTTTAACAAGTGTCAGGTGGGTTCACACAGGAAAAATTGATTGGATTCCCGCTGTTTACTATCGTAGAAACAGAGATTGCTTTGAGTTGGTTAAAGGACAATCTCCCTTCAAAAACAACTATCACCTCAATCAGGTTTTGGGAGGAAATATGGTGACTGCTTTCCGGAGTTTGATTGGGAAAACTTCTATAGGGCTTGATTTTAGATTAGAAGATATTCTCAGCACTTCGCTCGGCCATCTGCTTGAGGAGCCCATACCGACCAATATTTCCGGAGTTGACTATACCCGAAAGCGTAACAGAAACATTACCGGATTATCGTTTTCGCAACATTATGAAAATAAGGGGTGGAATGTTGATTTTACTCTTTTAATGCAGAATTTCAGTGATTACCGAAAGAAAGTATATTTTCTACCTGCAGGTTATTTGTCCTATAATATAAAGCCGAGTTATGGAGATAAACTCATTTTACGGGAAAAAATATTTATCACGGCTGCAAGCTCTTTGAGAATGCCCACTTTTACCGATCTTTATTACAAAACCGGAGATATTCTCGGGAATGAAAATCTGCTTCCCGAAAGAGCCTATACTTTTGAATTGGGGAGCCGTTTTAACCTGATCCGCAAGGGTAGGAGCGCTTCATTTTTAATTTCTGATGTTGCCCTGTTTCATCGCAGAGGGAAAGATATGATTGACTACATAAAACTGGATGAAGAATCTCTGTGGCACACTGTAAACCACACCTCAGTAAACTTCTTAGGGTTTGAAGTATCGGTTAAATTCCTGCCATCCAATTTGCTTATTGACAAGTTTTTTATTACATTATTCGGAATTGAATACAGTTATCTTTATTCCGATAAAAACAGCAGTGGTTTTCAATCCAGATATCTATTGGATCATCTAAGGCATAAATTGTCCTTTTTGCTGAGTCATCGTATTTTCAAAGGTCTGAATGTAGATTACTCTCTTTCTTATCAGGATCGAAAAGGAGAATATATTTCATACAAACTCAACTCATCCGGGGAATATCAATCCTATCCTTCCTACTGGCTGCTTGATATCAGAATAGATTACACTTACCGGATATTAAATTTCTATGTTGAGGCTTCGAATCTCCTCAATAGCAAATACTATGACCTCGGAGATCTTGAACAGCCCGGAATCTGGATAAAAACAGGTCTGAAATGCAAAATAAATATGTGATTACTTATTAAAGAATGCGAATTTATTTTCTTCCAGGGTATCGACCACAATAGTTCGATCTTTATTCATACTATCCTCAAGAATAATTTTAGATATTTCATTTAATATTTGCTTTTGGATAACCCGTTTCAGTGGTCTGGCTCCGTAGAGTGGTTCATAACCCAACTCTGCCAACAAATCCAACGCATATTTAGTAAACTCAACTTTAATATTCTGTTGAGCTAACATTTCATTTAAATGATTGATTTGTAGCTTTATAATATCCTTTATTTCACGTTTTGATAAAGGTTGGAACATCACAATTTCATCTATACGGTTGATAAATTCCGGTCTCAGCGTTTTTTTTAGGAGTTCCGTAACTTCTGCTTTGGTCCTTTCAAAAACTTCTTCGTCGGAATAATTATCTCTGTCTGCATAGTTATCCTGGATAATGGGAGAACCCATATTAGAAGTCATGATGATGATGGTATTTTTAAAATCGGCAGTACGTCCTTTATTATCCGTTAATCGTCCATCGTCAAGCACCTGAAGCAAAATATTAAAAATGTCGGGGTGTGCTTTCTCAATTTCATCAAATAAAATGACAGAGTAGGGCTTTCTGCGAACTTTTTCAGTCAACTGTCCACCTTCATCATATCCCACATATCCCGGAGGTGATCCTATCAGACGTGAAACAGAATGCGATTCCTGAAATTCACTCATATCAAATCGGATTATAGAATCTTCGGTATTGAAGAGATATTCTGCCAGTGCTTTGGCAAGTTCTGTTTTTCCGACACCGGTAGTTCCCATAAAAATAAACGAGCCGATAGGACGACGGATATCCTGAAGTCCTGCTCTGCTTCTTCTAATTGCATCGGCGATAGCCGTAATAGCTTCATCCTGACCAACCACTCTTTTATGCAGTTCAGTTTCAAGGTGCAACAACTTAGTCTTTTCGCTCTGCATCATTTTGCTGACAGGAATGCCGGTCCATCGTGCCACCACTTCGGCAATATCGTCGGCGCTCACTTCCTCGTCGATCAGGGCATGGTCAGACTGAATGCCCACTAATTCCTTCTCTAGTCTTTCAATTTCATTTTCTGCATTCTTAATCAAGCCATAGCGCAATTCGGCCACTCTTCCATAATTGCCCTGCCTTTCTTCATTCGTAGCTTCCAGTTTATAGTCTTCAATTTGTTTTTTGTACGACTGAATTTTATCGGCAACTTCTTTCTCGGCATGCCATTTCGAAGCAATCTGATTGCGTTGTTCCTGTAATTCCGCAAGAGTTTTATTCAATCCCTCAACTTTATCTTTAGAATTTTCTCTTTTTAAGGCTTCTCTTTCGATTTCAAGTTGACGAATTTTATGTTCAATTTCATCCAATTCCTCAGGTACTGAGTTAATTTCCAGTTTAAGTTTGGAAGCAGCTTCATCAATTAAGTCGATTGCCTTATCCGGCAGATAACGGTCAGAAATATATCTTTGGGAGAGTTCAACTGCTGCAATGATGGCTTCGTCCAGAATTCTCACCTGGTGGTGGTTTTCATATCTTTCTTTTAGGCCCCTGAGGATAGAAATTGCATCATATTTATCAGGTTCATCAATTTTAACCGGTTGAAAACGGCGTTCCAGTGCTTTATCCTTTTCAAAAAATTTCTGATATTCATTCAGGGTAGTGGCTCCGATTGAACGCAGTTCTCCACGCGCCAGGGCAGGTTTCAGAATATTGGCAGCATCCATGGCCCCTTCCCCGGAAGCTCCGGCACCCACTAAAGTGTGAATTTCATCAATAAAAAGTATTATTTCTCCGTTCGATTCCACTACTTCATTGATAACACTCTTCAATCTTTCTTCAAATTCTCCTTTATACTTGGCTCCGGCAATCAGCGCTCCCATATCTAAGGAGTACAATTGCTTTGTTTTTAAATTTTCAGGAATATCCCCACCTACAATTCTCTCTGCAAGCCCCTCTGCAATAGCAGTTTTTCCAACTCCGGCTTCTCCAATAAGAATAGGATTATTTTTAGTACGGCGGGACAGAATCTGCAATACCCGACGAATTTCTTCATCACGGCCGATGACAGGGTCAAGTTTTCCCTTTATGGCTTCATCATTAAGATTTCTGGCATATTTATTCAGCGCATTATAGGTGTCTTCGCTACCGGAACTATTGGCTTTACTTCCTTTACGAAGTTCCTGTATCGCAATCCGGAGTCCTTTTTCCGTCAATCCTGCATCTTTCAATATCTTTGATGTTCCGTCATTAGCCATAAAAAGTCCAAAAAAGAGATGTTCCAAAGAGACAAACTCATCTCCTAATTCATTGCAAAAAAGAAGTGCTTTTTGAATGGCAGATTGAGCTCCACCGGATAAATAGATCTCTCCCCCCTGAACTGTAGGAAGTGTTTTAATCTGATTCTCCACAATCTGAGCAATAACTTTTGGGTCGCCTTCTTGTTTCTTAATTAAAAAAGGGACTACATTGCGGTCAATATCCAATATTGATTTCAAAATATGCAAGGAATCAATTTGCTGTTGCTGACTATTCATCGCAATCATTTGAGCATTTGCAATTACTTCTTGCGATTTAATGGTAAAATTATTTAAGTTCATAATAATTAAAAATGTAATACAAAAATATTACAATTAATATGCCAAACTCAATAGTTGTCAGTTATTTTAAACTATAATTTTAGAATAATAGATTAAAATCCAATAAATCAGTTTTTTACAGGAATAAGAATTGGCATTGGTATTGTATGACATACTTCAAAAGTTTCATCAATAAAGCATCAGAAATAGTTGTTTGATGATTAGCTTTGCAGCGTCACTTTAAATGTTTGATTATTTACCAATCCCATTTTTATTATCAATAGCATTAAAAACAGGATGCTAATAATGAAAAATGGCATAATAATTGTATCTTTGATGCTGCAATTTCTACAGTGAAATAATGTTGTATAAATTAATGCCTGAGAAGATATAGGAGTATATATTATTCAAATAAATATTTAGAAAAATGGATAAAGAAAAATTTAAAAAAGAAGCGCTGCAAACGATTGATAAACTGTTTGCTATGATCGACGAACTTGAAGAAAAAAAAGCAAAAATTGAAGAGAAAAAGGGGGAAGCTTATGATCAATTAAAAGAAGAATATGACGAAAAGATGGCAGAACTGAAATTGAAAAAAGAAGACTTAATGATGAAATATCGCAAACTTCAAGATTCAGCAGATGACGAATGGGATGATGTAAAAATAGCCTTTTCAGCTGCTTCTGAATCTTTTAAAGATGGCTTTTCAAAGTTAGCTTCTATTTTTAAAAAATAAAGGGAGGCTTGTTTTTATATACTGAATTTCATAATGGGAAATCTTATTATTAGAAATCAAGTTCATTATTATGTCTGCCATTCTACTCTAAATAGTATTGAATTAAATAGTTAGACAATAAAATTGGGCTTATAGCGTTGAAATAAATATGAATTCAGGATTTTAGTATCTTTGCGCGTCAAAAAAAAACGAATAAAACAGTGAAAAAAACTCTCATAATACTTGGTACTTTTTTACTTCTTGCTGTTTTTTTTGTGTTTTCATCAGGAATTGCCATTACCATTCATCATTGCTGTCACCATTGTCAGGAACTTGCCCAAAAAGCTTCCTGTTCCGATGATGAAAGTTGTTCATGCTGTTCCGGTAAAAATAAGACTGATGCTGATGCTGAAGGGCATGCTCATTCTCATGATACTCAATATTTTTTCAAAATACTTGATAATTACATAAAATCTGATATCTCTTTTCCCTTTTCCTGGCAATATTTTCAAACAGAATTCGAGAACAATCAATCGGATTTTTTTGTTTCTATATTTTATAATTCTCTGATAAAAAAATATATACAAATTCCCTCCATTTTTCATCTTCAAGGGACCTCTTTGATTGATTATTGTCAGCAAAGAGTCGACTATGCTTAAGTAATTTTATAAATTCATTTTTTTATTAAGTTGATTTCTAAAATGAAATCTTCTTATTGATAATCAAAAATTTATAATTTTATAACAGCATATAAATATGAAAAAACAAATTTTAACTATCATTTTACTCTCAATAGTCATGGTCCTAAATGCTCAGGATATGCTAAATGGAACTGTAAAAGAATATAGTGAGGAAGAAAAAGAAATACCGGTAGTAGGAGCAATTTTGCAATGGAAAGGCAGTTCCATAGGAACCGTAACTGATCTTAACGGAAATTTTTCGATAGTGAAAACAGCTGCCACTGATTCATTGATAATTAGATATCAATCGTATAAAAACGATACGGTACAAATTGAACAAAAACAGAAAATCCTCAACATCATATTAACTTCAGCCCATCGTCTAGGAACTGTCACCATAGCTGCTCAACGTACAGGAGCCTATATTTCAGTAAAACCTATTCTTACGAATATCATAACTTCGGATGGTCTCAGAAAAGCCGCCTGTTGTAATTTGTCAGAAAGTTTTGACAACACGGTAGCTGTAGATGTTGAGTATTCTGATGCTGTAAGTGGAGCAAAACAGATTTCAATGTTGGGACTGGCAGGCATTTACAGCCAAATATTATTAGAGAATGTGCCTTATGTGAGGCTGTTATCCAATCAGTTTGGGCTTGGTTTTATTCCGGGTTCCTGGATGGAAGCGATCAGTGTCTCCAAAGGAATCTCATCTGTCACAAATGGCTACGAAGCCATCACGGGTCAGATTAATGTGGATTATAAGAAACCTGAGACCAATAAGGAAAAACTTTTCCTTAATCTGTTCGGCAACTCGATGGGAAAAGGTGAACTAAACTTAAACAGCCGTTTTAAGGTGAAAGAAAATGTTTCGACCATGTTTTTGCTCCATACCGAGGGGCAGTTTGCAAAAATTGATATGAATCACGATAGCTTTATTGACATTCCTATCAATTATCAGGTAAATGCCATGAATAGATGGGATTATGTGGTTCCAAACAAGATGGAAGGTCGTACTATGGTCAGCTATCTGTGGGAAGATCGAGTAGGGGGGCAAATGAATTTTACTCCCAGATCAGAAAGCAATGCAGATTCCATTTACGGATTAAAAATTGAGACCAATAAAATTAATTTTATTACTAAAAATGGTTTTTTACTCAAAGGTGAACATGAAAGTATCGGGACAATACTCTCTTTAACTTATCACAAGAACCGTTCTTTTTTTGGATTTAGGCGTTATGATGCTGAACAGTTGAGTGGTTATGCCAATATCATGTATTCAAATCGATACGGGCAAAATGAACGTCATAAGCTCACAGCCGGAGGCAGTTTCCAGATTGATGAATTGAGGGAAAATCTATCACAACTCAATGGTACTTATTTACAAGATGCCTCTCTTCGTTCTGAGTTGGTTCCCGGTATATTTGCCGAGTATTCATACTCTATTGATGAAAAATTCATTATTATGACCGGTATGAGGGTTGATTATAATTTGTTTTATAATCAACTTTTCTGGACTCCGAGAATGCATTTGAAATGGATGCCGGCAAAGAATAGTTCTATCAGGATTTCCTTGGGAAAAGGATATCGTACTGCAAATGTAGTGGCAGAAAATATCTCTTTATTGGTAAGCAACCGAAATTTTGTTTTTTTGGAAAAGCTTGCCCCGGAAGAAGCCTATAATGCAGGAATCAGTTTTGTGCAATCTTTTATAATGAGAGGAGGAAATTCAAACTTTACCGTTGACTATTACTATACTCACTTTGTAAATCAGACCATTATAGATTTGGACAGTGATCCTCAGAGCGTGTTGATATCCAACCTGAATGGCCATTTATCCAATTCTCATTCATTTCAGGCGGAGTTGAATCTCTATCCCCTAAAGCGCTTTGAAATAGTAATTGCCTATCGCTATAACAGGGTGTTTCAAACAACTGCCGGAGAACTTCAGCAGAAAGCATTGATGAGCCCTCATAAAGCTTTGCTGAATTTGAATTATGCCACTAAGTTTGACAAGTGGAAATTCAGTGCTACTCTTCAATATAACAGTTCCATGAGATTGCCTGACACTAAAAGCAACCCGGAGAAGTATCGTTTAAGTAGTTATTCTCCGGATTATTTAATATTAAATGCTCAGATAACAAAGAAATTTAAAAAAGTAGAATTGTATATTGGGGGAGAGAATTTACTCAATTACAAACAAAAGAATCCGATATTATCGGCTGACAATCCATTTGGTGAATATTTTGATGCGTCCATAATTTATGCACCAATAAATGGAATCATGGGGTATGTCGGATTCCGTTGGACAATAGAATAATCAGAATAATAAATTTAATAACTAAAAAAGTAAAATTATGAAAAAAGTATTTTTAATTGCCATCATGGCAATCATGGGATTCAGTGCTGCAGCACAGACAGCGACAAAAGCAACAGTTGTTATCCAAACTAATGGAGTATGTGAGACATGCGAAGATTTATTCAGTAAAAATGTTCCTTATTTCAAAGGTGTAACTGACTATAGCTATGATGCTAATACATCAAAAATGACGGTGACCTATAATCCCAAGAAAACAACGCCTGATGAAATTCGCAAGGGAATCAGCAAGTTGGGATATGACGCAGACAATGTTAAAGCTGATCCGGCTGCCAGAGAGAAACTACCTGCTTGTTGCAAAGTAAATAAATCGAATAAAAACGAATCAAAATCAGGTTGTTCCAATCATAAAAACGGCTCCCATTGCGGAAGCCATTAATCGTTGTTTATAGACTTTATTTTTGTCTTTTAGCTTTTAATTCCTGGATTTTTTCATATTGCTGAAGAAATTCAGGAATTTTTGATATTTCAATTCTTTTATTCAGAATGATTTCTCTTTTTTCATTTAAAATAAACATGGAAGGATTGCCGGTTTCGTGAATATTATAAACAGAGAGATAGTCAACATTAGCGACATTTCCACCAACAATAATCCAGGGATAATGGCTCTCCTCGACATATCTTTTCAGTCTGGCATTATCGCAATCATTTCCAATGGAATAAATTTCAAAATTACGAGTACCTGCATTGGTAAGCGAGTCATACAGAATCTTCAGTTTTTTACTCTCTTTTTGACAGGTTTGGCAATCAGGGTCAAAAAACCATAGAATAACATACTTTTCTTTAAGTTTATGGGAAGAGAACCATACTTTTCCACTGGTATCGGGGATAAGTAATTCAACGGCAGGTTTTCCGATCAGAAGAGGCTCAAGGTTATTTACCCTCTTCTCATATTTTTTTATCATAGATTCATCCAACCATTTACATTTATTTTGGAGTTGGTTGTTTTTGGCAATATGAACAAAAACGGCATCATGACCAAGGGTTTTGCTAGTTTCAAACTGATAGGCAATCAAATCCACAAAATATCGGTACATTAAGCTGTCAGTTTCTATTTTTTTCAGAAATATGTCAACATAATAATTAATCGTGTCGGACTCCAGATTAACAAGAATTTTTTTGAAATATTCGTTAAACTTCATTTCCAGAACAGGGAGGAAAATAAAACGGTTGTCACTTAAATCTACATTATCCCAATAGTGATGCCTGTAATAAATAGCCTGAAAATTAGAATCAATGGTGCCGTCAGCTCTCACGGGTGGTTCCGGAACATCGATAGGTAAATAGGCCTTTTGCATTTTTGAAAAGAGAAAATTGGGATTTCTGTCAATGAGTGCTTTAATAAAATCAAGCATCTCAGTATTGATGTCGTCTAACTTCTTAGAATAATAATCAATGCTATCCTTAATTCCTTTAAATTGAAATTCCTTTAATTTGTTCTGCCAAAGGGTTGCATTTTTTTGTGCTTCACTCGTTTTTTTCTGAAAAGAAAGCATTTCAGAATTTTCGGGAGAGTTAATAACCGAATAATTAGTCACATTATAGCTTGTATCCATATCATATTCAAAATGCTGATTATGGTCTATAATAAAATTCAGGTAAGGGATTTTTTTTGCTGATACCAGAGTATAGAGTCCATCCTCATAAGTATTATCTCCTTTAAAAATATATTTACCGGGAGAAACGGCCCGAACGGAATCCTTGAGCATCAATTTGTCTCTGTAATGAATTGTTAAATAGACGATTGAATCTTTTGCATTCTTAATGTTGAATACAAGTTCGTGTCCCTCTTTTGTTTTGGGATTGGCTTTTTTAGAAGATTTTTCTTTTTGTGCAAATAAGTTTGCTGAAGTAATGGTAAAAACGAAAACTAAAGTAATAAGTAAGATTTTTTTCATTTTTTTCTTTTTATAATGAGAATATTAAAAAACATGAATTAGTTTCCTAATTTTTCATGCAGCTCATCTAACGGAAATTGACGGGCAATTATTTTGTGTTTTGAATTAATAATATAAATTCCGGGGGTTGTGATTAAATCGAAATAATCCACAAAATCATAGTTTGGTTCTCCGATAGCATAAGAAACATTAATCCAAGTAAGCTGATTTTTCCGGATAAAATCATCCCATCGATCATAATCATCAGTAATGGAGACTGCATAAATTTCAAGGTCGTAATAATCTTTGTATATGTCATAGAAATCCCTTAATTGAGGGGTCAATTCCACACATTCATCACAGTCAGGATCCCAAAACCAAAGGATTATATACTTATGCTTAATATCTTTTGTTGAAACACTATTATGTTGAGCATCATAGGCAACCAAAGGAGGTACAGTTTGTCCGATAAGAATTTTTCTTTTACGATCAACCTCCTTTTTAAAGCGATTAAAAGAATATTCATCTAACCAGTCGCAGCTCCCATTTTGGCAATAAGTGTCATAAAGATAGACTAAAATAGGATCGTGAGAAGGGTTACAATCATCAAAAATTCTATAGAGATAGGAAAGGCAGTATTTATTGATTTCCGGATTTATTTTAGTCTTAGAAATAAAGTTATCTATTTCCCGAATAATTTCATCCGTATTTTGAATTACATACTCCAGAAAGTAATCGCTGATATGAAAATCGGATTTTAACCTTAATAAACGGGAATCAGAAAAGTCAACATAATCAAAAAAATGTTTTTTCCAATATTGATATTGAGCTATAGTGTCAAGAGTTTTTCCATCAGGAAAGAAAATATCGGGAACTTCAACCTGTAAGAAATTAGCTTTTAAATATTTTGATAGTAATGAATTGGGAGAAATCTCAATCAGGCTTTTTAAATAGTCAGTTGAAATTTCACCTTTTAGTTGTAGCATTTTCAAAAACTCGAAATAAAAAAGGTTTTCGTCTGAATTTATATATTCTCGCTGGCTGGCAATAGTATTCAATGAAGTAGAAACGGAAAATGAACGACTTTGATCAATAATAAAATCCATATAAATATAGCCTTCTTTATTCGTCAATTCATAAAGTCCTGATGGTAAAACTTTATCTTCAGAAGTGAAAACTATAAGTTTGCCGTTTTTGACTTTGGCACTATCATAAATAATATTTTCTGTTCCGTAATATCCTGAGAGATAAACTACTTTATCTTTCATTCCTTCAATCGAAATCCTAATCTGATATCCGGGATTCTGCGAAAAGGAATGGTAAGAAAACAGAAGAGAAAATAGAAAAAAGAGATACTTCCGATACATTTTTTTATATTTGCACCCGATTGGGAGGTTATTGATAGCGCAAAAGTAATAAATTTTTGTAATAAATATCACTAAATTAATCTGACAATATAATGTTATTTTTTAATCACAATTTTTAATGATGAAAAAGAAAAATATATTTAACTTCCTTTTTAATTTTTTTGCCTATATTTTAGCAGTAGGCTTTATCTATTTTACTTTTTACTCACAAATTCCGATGCTTCAAAGAAGAACTTTGTTTTTTGCATTGTTATTTTTTGGCTATTTCTATTTATGGAATTCATATAGGAGTTCTTTCAGATTATTCCAGGGAATTGTCGGCAAGAGTAGAAATGAAATTCTAAAGAATTCCCTTTTTATTATTCTTTACTGGCTTCCCTTTTCATGGATGATGATGTTGTATCTTATTCTGAATATTGCAGGCTTGGAAAAACTTATCGGCACAGTGTTTTTTACTTTTCTGGGAATAGGGCAGGCCTTGGTAATATGCGTTTTTGTTGTTTTTCTTCCGGTAGTATTTTACGATCTGACCACCTTTTTTATAAAACATATTAAGGTGAAAAATGCATTGTCCACCTCTCAGATAACTGATAAAAGAAAACGGATTTTGAAATATTTATGGATTCCTTTTCTTTGTCTTATCCTGATTTCTGCCTGGGGAATGATTTGGGGCTCAGCAAATTTGAAGATTCATCAAGTTGAATTAGTTTCTCATCATCCGGCATTCAAAGAAAATTCGCTAAAAATTGTTCATATTTCGGATCTACACGTTTCTTCGTTTAATAAAATTGAAGATTTGGATCAGATTGTAAGTACTATTAACGCTCAGAAGCCGGATATCGTTTTTTTTACAGGGGATTTAGTTCACTATTCAGCAAAAGAAGTGATAGATTATTTGCCTGTTTTGAAGAGAATTAATTCGAAATTTGGCGTTTTTTCAGTTCTTGGAAATCATGACTATGCTCGTTATTATCCATACAAGAATGAATCGCTTCGTCTTGCAGATGTGCAAAAATTGAAATATTATCAGGAAAGTATTGGTTGGACAGTTCTGACAAACGAGAATCTTAAAATTCCATTGTTGCATGATAGCGATTCTTTAGTGATTGCAGGCATTGACTATTGGAATAATGACAGAATGTTTATTAATGAAGGAAATGTTGAGGCTACCTTTAGTGGGATTCAGGATAGTTCGTATGTGATATTTATGAGTCACAACCCTAAAATATGGAAATATTTAAAAAAGAAGAATTTGCATGCAAATCTTACGCTAAGCGGACATACCCATGGCATGCAAGTTGGTTGGATGACGGAATGTTGCAGATGGTCGCCCGCCTCTCTAATCTACAAAGAGTGGGGGGGACTATATAAAAATCCGGAAAAGGAAGAACAATATCTTTATGTCAATGTGGGACTTGCCACGGTGAGTATTCCTTTTCGCATTGGGGTTTATCCGGAAATTACAGTTATTACGATTCATTATAAGAAGTAACTAATTAAATCGATAGCTATGTTCAATTTTAATGAAAACGATCTTTTACAGATGAAGCTTAGAGGGAGCTCTCCCGAGGAGGTTAAAAAGCAATTCTCTCATTTTGAAAAAGGATTTGACTATGCAAAACTTGTAAGAGCTGCTACTCTTAATGATGGTATCATGAAGATGACTGAAACTATGGTTCAGCATTTTGTCAATCAGTATGATACCTTAATGAAAGAGTTTGAAATATTAAAATTTGTACCTGCATCCGGAGCGGCTTCCAGAATGTTTAAAGAGCTATTTTCTTATCTTGAAAATGACGATAAAGAAACTGAGAAAAAAGCTCAATATTTTTTATCACAGCTTCATAAGTTTGCCTTTTTTGATGATTTGGCAGCGGTTATGCAAAAGGTCGGCTATTCGTTACAAAGCGAAATTGAAAAAGGAAATTACAAAAGGATAATTTTATTTATATTAGATAATTGCGGACTAAACTATAGCAATTCTCCAAAAGGATTGCTTAAATTTCATCGTTATTCCGATAAAAGCAGATATGCCGTTGAGGAGCATTTTGTTGAAGGAGCTCTTTATGCCCGTAGTTATGATAATAGATGTCGCATACATTTTACGGTTTCTCCGATTCATCAATCCGGTTTTGAAAAAGTTATACACAATATAAAAGGTGAATATGAAAGCCGCTTCGGGGTAAAGTACGAAATCAGTTATTCCATTCAGGATCCCGGAACCGACACTTTAGCAGCGACAGAAGAGAATCTGCCGTTTCGTGATGAAGATGGTCAATTACTTTTCAGACCTGCAGGACACGGAGCATTAATAATGAATATGAATAAGTTGAAAGCTGACATCGTATTTGTTAAAAATATTGATAATGTCATTACTGAAGATAAATTAGTAGCAACGGTAACCTATAAAAAAGTGTTGGCGGCTTATCTTGTGGAATTACAAAATAAAATATTTGAATATCAGAAACAGTTGGATAATACGGATTCAAAATCGCTTGATCTTAATGAAATAAGATCTTTTGTAAAGGAAAAGTTGATGATTTCGGTAGAAAAGAATTGTAGTGCAGATGATCTCAAAAATTTGCTACACCGCCCAATCAGGGTTTGTGGGATGGTAAAAAATGAAGGAGAGCCAGGAGGTGGTCCCTATTGGGTTCAAAACTCAAGGGGTGAGGCACGCTTACAAATAGTAGAATCTTCGCAGATAGATATGCATAATTCATCACAAAAAATGATTATGGAAAATGCAACTCATTTCAATCCTGTTGATATGGTATGCAGTTTTAAAGATTATAGGGGCAATCATTATAATTTGCAAGATTATGTGGATGTAAATAGTGGTTTTATATCGATAAAATCTTATGGAAACAGGAAATTGAAAGCGATGGAGCTTCCCGGCTTATGGAATGGGGCAATGGCAGATTGGCTGACAATATTTGTAGAAGTTCCTTTGGCAACATTTAACCCTGTTAAAACAGTATTTGATTTACTAAAGAGATAACAGAGCAATAGTGACTATATTTTTTTGAAAGAAATAAGCATAAAAAATGAAATAAGGCCGTGCCTGAATAATCAAGAATATTTTAAGTAGCGAGGATAATAGATTTTCCACTTCTATAAAAATTGATTTTTTACTTTCAAAAAAAGTGTTACCTTTGCAACCTTATAAAAAAAAATAATATGTTTTTATCTATTTAATAATCAGAAATTTAAACTATGAAAAAGAAAACAATAATTACTATGGTTACTTTAATAGCTCTATTTTGCTCAATTGAGAGCCAAACAATTGCTCAGGAGACACCACGTGGGTCGGGAGTTGACTTTAACAATTTAATGAAAAATGTCAATCCGGCGGAAGATTTTTATCAGTATGCATGTGGAGGATGGATGAAAAATCATCCCTTAACGGGGGAATATTCGCGTTATGGAAGTTTTGATGAATTAAGAGAGAATAATCAAGTTCAGTTAAAAAGTCTTATTACCGAAATTGCATCCCGAAAATCACTCAAAGGATCGGTTTCACAAAAAATCGGTGATTTATACAATTTGGGAATGAATACAGATTTGATCGAGACGCAAGGGGCTTCTCCAATTGAACAGGAGTTAAAGTCTATTGCACTGATGAAGAATAAAAATGAGCTTACCGGTAAAATGGCAGAATTGGCATTAAGTGGCAATTATACTTTTTTTACTGTTTTTGGGGAAGCTGACCCTCAAAATAGTGCAATGACTATTGCTTGGTTCTATCAATCCGGATTGGGAATTGGTGATCGTGATTACTATCTGGAAGCTGATATGCAAAATTATAGGGATGAGTATGTTAACCTGATTTCCAAAATGTTTGTTCTTTCAGGATATAATAAAATTGACAATTTTTCAGGAAAAGAGGTTGAGATGGCCAATTCAATCCTTGAACTTGAAACAAATATGGCAAAAGTCTTTATTGATAAAAATGAATTGAGAGATCCTGATAAAACCAATAATATTCGCAAAATTGATGAATTTCAACAGATTATTCCTGCCATTGACATTCCACAATACATTAAGAGTTTGGGAATCAATGATATTACGAGCGTTAATGTAGCGACTTTGTCTTATTTTAAAGGGTTGAATGAAATTTTACAAAATACCGACATAAGAACAATTAAAGCATACTTGGCATGGAATGTAATCAATGCTGCTGCGGCCTATTTAAGTGATGATTTTGTCAATGCCGATTTTGCTTTTTATGGCAAAGTGCTCAGTGGAAAAGAAGAACTCAAGCCGCGCTGGAAGCGTGTTGTTGAAACTGTTGACGGAGCTCTTGGAGAAGCAGTAGGACAAATGTATGTGGAAAAATATTTCCCCCCGGAATCCAAACAAAGAATGTTAGATATGGTTGGCAATTTACAGCAAGCACTTGCTGAAAGGATAAAGGGAAATAGTTGGATGACAGACGATACCAAAGTTGAAGCTCTAAAGAAATTGGCTACTTTCAAAGTTAAAATCGGATATCCTGATAAATGGAGGGATTACAGTGGCCTTGAAATTAGTAATGACAGTTATTATGCAAATGTAGTTAGGGCAAGAAAATTTGAGAATTCATACCAATTGGCTAAAATAGGGAAACCTGTTAATAAAGAGGAATGGTTGATGACACCTCAGACTGTTAATGCTTATTACAATCCGACAACCAATGAGATTTGTTTCCCGGCAGGTATTTTACAGCCACCATTTTTCGATAAAAATATAGATGATGCTTTTAACTATGGGGCTATCGGAGTTGTTATCGGACACGAAATGAGTCATGGTTTTGATGACCAGGGACGCAAGTATGACAAAGACGGCAATTTGAATGACTGGTGGAATGCAACAGATGTTGAGGCATTTGATAACAGAAAGCAAGTGTTGGTTGATTGGTTTAATAAAATTGAAGTTCTCAATGTTAACGATCAACCTATTTATGCTAACGGAGAGTTCACCTTAGGCGAAAATATTGCGGATAATGGTGGCTTAAATATTTCATATACAGCACTACAAAAAGCAAAACAAGAGGGGAAAATAGAATCTGAAATGGATGGATTCACTGCTGATCAGCGTTTCTTTATTGCATATGCACAGGTTTGGGCCGGTAATATCAGAGATGAAGAAATAATAAGACGTACTAAAGAAGATCCTCATTCACTTGGGAAGTGGCGTGTTAATGGAACGTTGCCACATATTAGTTCTTTTATAAGTGCTTTTAAGGTAAAAAGCGGAGATAAAATGTATCTTTCTCCAGAGCAAAGAGCCAATATATGGTAGTTACTAAATAAGGGGAAAAGTGCAGGGGGATCATCGTCGCTTTGCACTTTTCTTTCATTTTTATCAATAATCTAAACTTAAATATTAAAATAGAAACTTAAATCATTTGTATGTCAAAATTAGCTGTAATTGCTTTTGGAGGTAATGCCTTGCTACGCAGCAAACAAAAAGGCACTTTTCAGGACCAGATTCAAAATGTTACCGAAACCTGTCTATCTCTTGTAAATCTTATTAAGCAAGATATAAATATAGTTATAGGCCATGGTAACGGACCTCAGGTTGGCAATGTGATGCTTCAACATGAGGCCGGGAGTCAATTGTTTGGGCTGGAAAGAATGCCAATGGATTTTTGTGTTTCTGAAACTCAGGGTTCTATCGGATACTTAATTGAAAAAGGTTTTAGAAATGTTTTTGCAAAAGAACATATTGATAGGAATGTTGTCACAATTGTTACTCAAGTGGTTGTTGATAAGAATGATCCGATGTTCCAAAATCCCACTAAACCGGTTGGCCCTTATTATACTGAAGAAGAAGCAGTAGAATATTCTTCAAGGACTGGCTCTATTTTTCGTCCGGATCCAAAAGGTAACGGCTGGCGTAAAGTGGTAGCATCACCTAAACCTATTAAAATTCAAAATATTGATATTGTAAAACAACTTGCCGAAGAAGGTCATGTAGTGGTAACTGTTGGAGGAGGGGGAATCCCTGTAGTTGAAGAACCCAATGGGATGATTACCGGTATTGAAGCAGTTATAGACAAAGATCTTGCTTCTGCTTTGGTGGCAGTAAATATTGGAGCTGACGATTTCTATATTCTTACAGATGTTCCTAAGGTGTATATCAATTTTAAAAAAGAGAATGAAAAGGCATTAGACACCATAACCATTTCTGAAGCAAAAAAACATTTAGCCGACGGACAATTTGTGGAGGGATCGATGGCCCCAAAAGTGAGAGCTGCCATATATTTTGTGGAAAATGGGGGAAAAGAATGTATCATTACCGAAGCCGGACAGCTTGGCAATCCCTCTTGCGGTACTAAAATAGTAGCAGATAAATTATAATAAAACAAGTAATAACCTTAAAAATAAAACAGTTATGGCATTTAATTTGAGAAACAGAAATTTTTTAAAATTATTGGATTTTACTCCTGAAGAAATCAAATTCTTATTAACCCTTGCTTCCGATTTGAAAAAGGCAAAATATACAGGTTGTGAACAGCCTATGTTAAAAGGGAAAAACATTGTGCTTTTATTTGAAAAGGATTCTACCAGAACCCGCTGTTCATTTGAAGTGGCAGCATTGGATCAAGGAGCTCATGTTACCTATCTTGGTCCTTCAGGTTCCCAGATGGGAAAAAAAGAATCCATGAAAGATACTGCCCGTGTATTGGGAAGACTTTATGATGGAATAGAATATCGTGGATATTCTCAAGAGATTGTGGAAGCATTGGGTAAATATTCGGGAGTTCCCGTATGGAATGGCTTAACCACTGAATTTCATCCGACTCAGATATTGGCAGATTTTTTGACTATGATAGAACATAGTGACAAACCTTTGAATCAGATTTCTTTCTGTTACTTAGGAGATGCCCGAAACAATATGGGCAATTCTTTGATGGTAGGTGCTGCTAAAATGGGTATGGACTTCAGAGCTGCAGCTCCTAAAGAATGTCAGCCAGATGCAAAATTAGTTGCTCAATGCCAAAAAATAGCTAAGGAAACCGGTGCCAAAATAACTTTGACGGACGATGTTGCCAAAGCAGTAAAGGGTGTTGACTTTTTATATACTGATGTTTGGGTGTCTATGGGTGAACCGGCTGAAGTATGGGCTGAGAGAATTAAACTGCTGACTCCATATCAGGTGAATATGAATGTTGTGAAACTTACCGGTAATCCAAAAGTAAAATTCCTTCATTGTTTGCCTGCATTCCACAATAGAGAAACAGTTGTTGGAGAAGAAATTTACCAAAAATATGGTCTGGAAGCCATGGAAGTGACAGAAGAAGTATTTGAATCTCCTATGTCTATTGTTTTTG
>Ga0209099_1001619_pt1 | contig 21988 bp, 53 predicted proteins | sample AD_JPNHW2_MetaG_FD_184430 | JGI IMG/M metagenome (GOLD analysis project Ga0209099, IMG submission 184430) | Active sludge microbial communities of municipal wastewater-treating anaerobic digesters from Japan - AD_JPNHW2_MetaG (SPAdes) (version 2) | ecosystem: Engineered > Bioreactor > Anaerobic... | reverse complement strand
TCGTCATCTCAAGAGTATAAACCAGTTTTATAACAAAGAAAAAGCTAAATTGCAATTAAAACTTGATACATCAACATCTAAACGAGGACACAAACGAATACAGGAGGAGATACATAAACTAACGAGAAAACGGAACAACAAAATAAAGCACGAACTACACCAAGCGTCAAACATGATTGTGAATCAACTAAGCGCCGCTAACGTGTCTCGACTGGTAATTGGGAAGAACGATGGTTGGAAGCAAGAAACAAACATGGGCAAAAGAAACAACCAAAACTTCGCCAACATCCCTCATGCTAAACTCATCGAAATGCTGAGATATAAATGGGAACGATTAGGAGGGAGGTTTGAGACAACCGAAGAATCGTATACCTCAAAATGCTCCTTCTTAGATAACGAAGTCATCGGAAAACATACAACATATATGGGAAAAAGAAATAGAAGGCAGTTCGTGTCAAACTTAGGATTCGAGATAAACGCCGACATCAACGGTGCCGCGAACATCTTGAGAAAAGTAGTCAATAACGCTTGGGCCTCCTGGTCTAATGCTGAGTTGATAGAGGGCTTTGTAGTCAGTCCACCCCGAGTAACACCGGGGGAGTCTTGCAAGACTAAACATTGAGTCGTGAAACATTTTTCATGATTTGATGAGACTATGCTTGATAAAAATTACAACCAAGATAAAACACCTTTCCAGTTTCCTTATCTTCCTTAATATTCCAATGGACAATCGGAGTATACTTCTGTTCTGGCTTCAAATAGAGATTCTTTTGCTTTGCTTGAATGAATGTGAGCCAAAACTGAGAAGGATAATTCATCATAGAAGTAATCAGAACATTAATTCCGTTATATGGTTCATTGGAAATCAAATTCCTCGGGGTATCCAATCCAAACCAAGGTTGTTGCCATAGCATTTTCACACAGAAGATTCGTAATAATGGATAGAACCTTAACAGACATATAAACTCCTTCTAAGAACATACAGAATATACTACATTTTCTAAAATTATTGAAGCTAAACTTTTCCTCGAAGCTGGTCAGAAATTGTTCGTTTCAATATTAGCAATTCTTTTAATCATCTTCTACATCCTTACAACTATTCAGTACAACATCCCTAAGAACATGAGCATAAACCATGAATTTAGAATCCCAAAATACCAAGTTGTACCGTCTTATTCTTGGATGTACTCGCTTCAAATATTCCGAATAAAGTCCTGGAAGTTTTAATGATTGAATAATATGAATCATCAAATCACCTTGACCCTTGTAAGAATGGTTTGCTTCCCATATTTCCCATCATCATGATTCTTGATTGTTGCGGAAATGACAAATGGTTCCTTGATAGCAATTCCGTTCTTGTCTACCAATCGTTCAGCCGCGCTTCCTGTTCCAAACCAAGTCCAACGATTTCCAGTACCATCAACAAGTCCGGAAATGATGTGTTGAATTCCATATTGAGTTTCACGGACAAAGCACCTATCAGGAATCACTGTCAGATTTACCTTCTCGCCCACAGTTCCGAAATGTTCCGACACAAGGTCACTCTTTGGATTTACCTTATCCAGAATATGTTTCATTGCCCAGGCCGTCAGAATGTTGATTTGAAAAGGAGCCTTCATGTCAATCAATCCACGTCGGGCAATAATAGCAACCTTTTGTTCAAATTCATTCATGTCATAATTCAAATTCTCAGCCAGAGTTTCAATCATCTCCTTCAATTCCAAAACAGTCTGAACATAAAACTCCGAATTACTATCAGCCAAATATTCTGGATAATGCGGATTGCCCGGATTGTCAAAGAAAATGTCACAAGCAATTCCGGCGGTCGAAGATGCTCCATTCTCTCTTGAAGTCTTGGCAGAAATGAACTTCCAACCCGTCACCTTTAGAGAATGAATGACCGAAGAAAAGAAACCCACCAATCCATAAAGATGCGAACTTGAATCAGCAACATTGCGGCCAAAACTTTCAAACGATTCAAGAAACTGGAGAAGGAAAATTGCCGCCTCCGGATCAATACCGAGGAAATCCCGAACGCAAGAAGAACCAACAACCTTTTCCGAATTGTCAATGTTTGAACGAAGGATGATAGAATGAGTGCGATGGCGACGAGTTCCGCAATGTTCACAATCACACAAATCCCACGAAACATACTTCTGAAGATTTCCATACCCATTCACAAAATTGAAACGACCATTCTCAGTGGTTTCCCCTTCTGTGATTTCTCCAATGACGGACCAATCTCCTGGGAGCACAATTTTCGGGAAACTGAGTTCAATCTGGTGAAGAATTTCAAACTTGTTTCGGGAATGGTCAACACAAACATTCTCAGTCTTAAGAATGTTGTAATCAAGAAACGCCGGAATTCCCTTCTTCTGAATGCTACGGGAAATCTTGTCAATCTTGGTTTTGAATTCTGAGAAATGAACATCCCAAACCGAGACAACTTTCTTCTCAACCAAAATTTCCACGTTCACCCCCTTGTTAGAATGAAGATAATGCGAAACTTGATGAAATGGAAGTCAAACTTTTCCTCGAATCTAAGAAGCAATGGTCGAACAAAAAAGCCGAAGGACAAATCCGACGGCGCATGGATAATATTTTTCAACGTTTCATATTGTTATAATCACTTAACCAAATATTCCGGACTCTTGACTTTGAAGGAAATATTGTAGTTATCACGTTTCCGAATAACAATTCCTTCTCTCTTTGTCTTAAACATTGCCGAAACACCATTAGAATAATTTAGAAGTTCTGTAACAGTTTCGGGAAGAGTATATTCAACATCCAAGAATGGTACAGTTTCAAAACCATACTTGCTACAGAATTCAATCATTTCATCATAGTTAAGAAATCTTTTTTCATCAATCATCCAAACATCAAAAATGAAAATTCTATCATCCGGAAATTTGTAAATATTGTTTTGAACTCTTGGAGCGCATCTTTCACCACGAACCAAAACATTCATATTTGTCATTTCCAGTTTTGATTGGAAATTGTTCTTTTCAATAGCCGTCCAAAAATCAGAGCCATCATTTCTTGGAAGATGACGATTCCTTGAACAGACTCCATAATGAACTTTACCAAACCCAAAAATATTCTTTCTCTTCAAACGATAGAAAGAAATGTTCTGTCCTTCCATTTTTTCAGAAACAACATATCCGCCTCGGCCATGATTTGAAACAATACTGGTAAAAATCTTCTGAACGTTTTCTTCATCAGACTTCCGAGGCAAGAAAGATTCCCAATTGCCAGAAATCTTCTTAGGTGCAAACAACTTATGAAGAAAACGAAACCCCAGATATGTCATGAATCTGTTCTGTTTTTCTGTAGTGATAATTTCTTCCTCGTCTTCAACAACCTTAGTAATACCAAGAAGAATTGTTACATCCAAACCTTCTTCTGGCACAATGTCAATAATAGACATTGGGAAAATAATTCCTTGAGAAATGATAGAATTGCCAAAAGAATCCTTGAACTTATTATATTTCTTTGCCTTGATTGTAAATTTATCCTTGCGAAGAAATTCAAATTCCGGACGAGTGTTATTAGAAATGATTTCAGACATTTCCAGTTCAATTTCAGCAACATTTTCAGAAGTCTTCAATGTCTTCTTCAATTCAGAATAGCGCAGCTTGTTAATTTCCGAAAGTCCGTCGGGAAGAATAGAATCAACCCGGACATAGATAATAAAATCATTTTGATGGAATTCATTCTTCTTAGTAACAACATGGTAATCAAGAACCTGTGTCATTTCAATATTATCGGCACCATCAATAGGATATGTCTTAACTACTTTTTCAATTGTTGCCATTACGTTTGACATTTAATTACTCCTTCTTTTCAAGTTCCCCCAAGTCCAGATAGTAGACAATTTATATTAACCATCTTTGTCAAATCAGCAATTTCCTTTTCAAAAACTAATCCAATGATCGAATTTTAAAGAACGAATTTATATTTAACATTATTGTGAAGGACGAAAAAAGATGCTCCAGAAACATATCCGTTTGGAATATTAATCAACCCAAACGAATCTCTAATTTTATTAGGAGTTACAATATCACCAACATTAAACATTTTTACTTCTCGCTTTTAGAAAATGATTGCTATTGTTTTTTCACCGAGTCCCAATCCGCAATGCCGTGAGAGTGCGACGAACATTTGCGGCAACCTTGATTTCCTGCCCTTGACGAATTTCATGCCCCTTCCAAGCCAGTTCAACCTTCTGCTTCTTCCATTCATCCTGCTTCTTCCGGAAATCCTTGCTTGCCTGAATGATCGCGGCGGCATCAGAAGCAAGCATGGGGCCGTCAACTTTTCCAGAAGGATACACCAGACTGACAACACCAGCATCCTTGTCCTGGAACCAACGAACCGGGAAACCCGACTTCTTAGCGTTGTTGATGAGAATGGAAGGAGCGTTCATGTTGTTTTTCCTTTGTCTGAATTTGTTTTCGCCGGGCATTGGGTTTCTTCGTTTCCCTTCCGACATTCATAATATATCATTTTTAGAACGAGATGGAAGGCAAACTTTTCCTCGAAGAACGGACATAACTTGTTGAACATACATTGGAGCACCAGCAATTTTCAGCGTTTCAATTGGAGCTTGAATTCCTATAAATAAGTCTCCAATGTAAAGACAAGCCGCGAAATATTTTTCATCGTTGCAACAATATACGTTTCCTTTGAATTCAATCTTGTGAATCATTATGTATTCTTTCTAGAATCTATTAAGATATTTTTATTGATATTATTCCAAACAATATTCGAACCACTAATCCGGATAATATTACTGACATAGGTGTTGACATCATCTCGAACAACATTACTGAATTTGCTACCGAGATTGTGTCTTAAATTATAAAACACATTAGTTTCAATTCTATCAATCATCAAAATCCTTCTTTCAGCATAGTCATTTCATCCCCCGTCAAAATTTCCGAGATAGCCGTCCTGAGATTCATTTCAGACATCAGTGCGGCAGAATTAGGATATTTCACGTTCTTGCTTGTCAAAACCAACTTCCCATCAAAATGAATGATTCCAAATCTTTCTTCACTCTGAATCGCAATTATTCGTTCTCCAAGCGCAACTGGGTAGACGACAAAATTCTGGAACTTCTTCATGTTTCCGAACTTGCCATCAAAATTCATCCCGAAAGAGTCGTGCTTGATATTACGAATCATGATATATTCCTTTATGCTTTCAATGTTTCAATGATGTCAAAACTTCCTTCCATCTTGACATTTTCAACCATGTCGTCAATCAAGATGAAATGTCCAGTCTGTCCCATCATTTTCCGAACGAATTGCTGGAACACGAATTCTTTTCCCAAGTCACGGCAAAATTCTTCAAACTCAAAAAATTCAATCTGCCCGAAACGTTCCCGAAACATTTTGAAAAACGAATCTCTGAAAATGAACGAATCAAACTTGCGGCGAATCAAATCCGACTCAATGGACGAAATGATTGAACGACAAGATTCCAAATCACGTTCATTACAAATTGCCCAAGAGAAACAATGAACCTCCTCAGCAGATTCAATCAAATGGGAAAACTTTGAAACTGTTGACAGAAATTCAGGATTGTCAATAGATTCAATCAAAGTTCCCTCAATGTCAAGAAAAAGAATCATTGAAAATTCCTAGCAAATAGAATTCATAAAAATAGTATCAATAGAAACCAAAATCATATTCTTCTTGAACGAAAAAATAATATCATTTACAATTGGTGCTGGAATAATATTACAATCAACCTTATCACCAATGCGAGGAATAATGATTTTATCCGAAGTTGTTGTTCCGATATTGGCACCCACCACATTAACAAACATAACTTGCATTTTAGCCTCCTACTTTATGTTGTAATGATAATATACCACATTTTCACCAAACTAAGAAGACCAACTTTTCCTCGACAAGTAGAAAATCAAGAAGCTCCCAAGTCCAACCATCCTGGGAGCTTCAAGCAATCATGAACATTTCGTCGCATGATTGGAACTGTTCGCTTTCTGGAATTACCCAATCAGCTACTTAGATTCGTTTTCACACATCTCTATGAACAATTACATCAGAGGTTTCGCCAAATGTAACCAACGTATGCTCATTTGGTTTTACTGAACTTGGAATAATAAATGTGATGATTCCAAGTCCAACATTGTTAATTTCCAAAACTTTCTTCCTCGGCCAGAATTTGTTAGGATGCTGAATAACATCTCCAACATTAATCTTGCTCGCCTTCGTGATATATTCCATGTTTATTCCTTAAAGTTAAATCCAATCGTTTCAACCAAAATACTCAATCGGTTTGAATAATATGAGTTTAGAGATTTTATTATGTTTCTATGTGTAGTTCTTTCATTAATTCCAGTCCAAAACAAAACATCGTTAATCTCATCTACTTCATAAAATCTGACACAATATTTGATATAATAGATTGCGACTTTTGAAAATGATAGAAGGTATATTAAATATAATCTTGGTATCATTTTTATTCCTTGCATTCTTAATATATTTCAACATTGCTTATTGTAAAACTGATTTATTAATTTATATCAAGATGATTAAGAATTCTTCCATTCTTAACGCAATCATTATAAACCTTCTTGACAAACATTCTCGCTCGCCAATAGTCAATGAATCCAAACCTATAAGTAACTCCATACAAAATAAATGTATCTGCATGAATATAAATCTCACAATTCAATTCGTCTTCATCAAATAAAGAAACCCACAGATTAGAAGCCAGTACATTTGAATTTGATAGTATTTCTTTGAATTGAAGATAACTGTTTGAAGTTTGTGTTGCTGAAGAAAGTCGAACAGGTATATTCCACATCTTATAATAATGAGTGTTCCAGTTTGCGTACACCCAAATTTCTAAAAACAAAACAACAATTCCAATAACAAATAGAAATGAATATATAAACAAAATCATGTTATTCATGTTATTTCTCCTTTAACGAAATGTGATTCGAAAACCCGGAACTCCTTGATTTTCAGAGCGAACAACCGTGATAGAATTTGGAATTTCATTAAACCGAACCAAATATTCTAAAATGAGTTGATTAACCGCACTATTCAATTCTTCCGGCCACGCATAAATCTTCTTATCCACAACAACAAAAGTGTCGCGAAAATAGATGGAAAACCAATACAAATCCTTGTTCATTTATTTCTCCTTATTCCAAAACAATCAATGGAATGTGACGAAGATATTGATTCCAAGAAATTACGTCCTTCAAAACTTCAAAGTCCGCAAATCCTGTTCTATATTCGTGAGTAGGCATATTATTCCCAATCGCTAACGTCACAATCAAAATACCATCTTGAAATTCACTTGGAGTCTTCTGGAAATTCATGCTGGTAACAAACTTGGAATTCCGAAGAAGCCATCCAAGATTCTTAACAGTCTTAGTCTTTCCATTATGAAGAGTTGTAACAGTAGATTGAGTGATTGCCATTCAGTCTCCTTTTGTTACAGACAATATACTAAATACGAACTACGAATCATAGTGAAACTTTTCCTCGAATCTAAGAGGCGGGATGGTAAAAGAAAAGGAGGACTTTTACATCCTCCTTGGCAAATCCCTTTTGAAATTAGGGCTTGCGAACTCTGAACTTGATATTCCGATAGTCTGGCCGTGCGTTACTTGCTGTTTGGCTAATTGTTATAATGCCATTTCCAAGAATATCAATCTTGTATTCAGTGAATTCATTGGCTTGCGAGTTCTTGAATCCAGTTACAACACCCTGATCCATAGGACGCGCAAACAAAATTGAATCGCCGTCAGCCTTCAGCTCAACCGAGAGAGAATCATACCCAAGCCTAATTCCTGCATACGTCATACAATCCGGACGACCAATATTTACCGTATGCAAATCCAAACAAGTCCGGATATTTGTCATTTCAATTCCAATCCAATAGTTCCCGGTATCAGAAGTTTCCTTGTACGTCTGAATAAACTCAGGAATTTCCGTATTGTTTGGCACCTTGGAAATGGAAGGAATCATCCATTGAGGAATACTAATCTTATTCTTTAGAACCTTAGTTGGAACATCTCCCAGCTTCTCACTGAACGATTCAATATCAGTCTTCACAACAATTCTGCCAATGGAATCCTTGCCACGGATGAAGATATTATAAATCTTCTTTTCGTTTCGGTAAGATATGTCATCGTAAATCGTATAGATGAAACCAGAGAAATCACGCCCCTGCTTCTCAAGAGTCACAACCTTAGCAACAGAGTCAGAATTCATGAAATATACAGCTTCCACATTCCTAATAATTCCATCAGGCGTAGAATCAATTGCCGAAATATCTCGCTGGACAATGTACTGAGGACCAAGAACATCACCCCAAGAAACAATTGGAATTTCCTTGAGAATTGTTCCATTGCTAATAATTGTCAGAGTATCCTTTACGGAATCTGGAACAATCTTAGTAATGTCTACCTTAATAGTATCAGACTTCAATTCAACCTTAATAGTATCAATGGTTGCGATACTATCAATTGCCAAAGTATCATTTCCAGAAATCTTCATCTTCGTCGCCATCACAGTATCGGACGTGGTATCAATATTTGGAGCAGGAGCATTGATAGTCTTCGTCATAGTGTCATTCCCGGAAGATACAACATTCTCAGGAGTCTGAGTAGTGTCCATTGCCAAAGAACGAGCGGCAATCTTGGACTTGGAAATCTGGTAAAGTCCGGCGGAATTAGTCCTCGCACACTTACCCATGATTTCACTACAAACAACAACCGAAACTCCGGACTTGTTTTCCTTGTTGACGACCGAACCAACAATAGTTTCGGCCTTCTTAACAGTAATATTCGTATCCTTCACAGTTCGGGACTTAATAGTATCATAAACAATCATATGAGTCCTTACAGTATCCCGAAGCATTGTTCCAGAATCAATCTTCACAGTAACCGTATCGTGTACGACAGGGTTGCTCCCCCTATCTTCACTCTCACATCCAACAAGGGCAAGAGCAATAGCAAACACAATCAATCTCTTCATAAAACACCTCCTTTAAGGTTATATAGAATGTAATCTAAAATAGCACCAAACACAAGTCTAACTTTTCCTCGTCAGTTCTCTATTCGGATATTTTCTTTGTCACGCATCATTTCCAACAAAGGCATTCTTCTCGGTAGCCAAAATCATAAACGTTCCGATAATCATGAGTCCGACAAACAAACGAAAATCATTCAAGTTTGGTGCCGGGAAAAGAATCGCCATGTTTCCAAAAGCAAGAGCGAATCCAGCCGAACGAAAAATCTTAGTCATTGAAAACCACCTTTCTGATAGATTGAATATACTCTAAAACTCGACAACTTGGAAGACAAACTTTTCCTCGCTAGGCAAACTCTTTTAAGAAATTGTCAACCAAATTGTCAACATACTTTTCAAACTTATTATTAAAACGATGAACAATATATTTTCCTTGCCCATATTGTGATTCGTTAAAAAATGCTTGGCGACGTGGAAGAATATCTAATGAGCAAGAGAATTGTTCACACATCAAAACTGCAAAACTATCAGCGATAAATTCTTCTAAACAGTATCTTGTAGGGTTCTCGCATTTTTGAAATTGAAGTTTGGAAAAATCTTTCATTCTATAAAAATGTCCAAGTTCATGAAACAAACAAAAGCATACCCAATTTTTCTTAATAGTATCTGTTATCACAATTTCTTTTTTATCCTTGTCATACCATCCTCCCAAACAATCTCCATTTGATTTTTCATAACAAAACGAAATATCATACTTATCTGAAACCAATTCGAGAATGGTATAGATGTTTTTATTTAATTTTTTGTAATATTTGTTAATCATGTTCAAACAACTTCAATAATGTTTTCCAAATCCGTATAGCACCAATATCCACCAGCACCAGCCCAAGAAATTTCAGGGGGCTTATTTGGATAGTCGTCGCCAACATATCCATTCTTGAAAACGAAATAAACCTTGACCTTTTGATTCCGAGCCAAAACATAATTCTTCTTGTTTGGCTTGTCAGAACGAACCTTAGAACCCTTTCGGATGATTACAGTTTGTCCTGGCTTAATTTCGTCAATGGTCATTTTTACATTTCCTTTGAGATTGCTTCAGTTTCCTGTTTTCTTTTTATTCGTTTTCATTTCTTCAAGATATTCAGCAATATTGCGACTACTTGATAATCTTGATTTCTCCAAGGTCATCAGTCTCGACAATACCATATCCACCACGAGAATTCATAATTGCCAAATGACATGGAATGAATCCCGTACTCTTCCCAACCGTAAACCTCTTTCTGGTTCCGTAAATGTTTGCTTCAATCCTCTTTCCTTCAAGTCCAATCAAACGAGGATGAAGTTCACAAGCAAGCCGTTTCCCAGATTCAGAAGCAATACGAACCGCTTCCTGATATTCCTTGTACTGTTCCTCTGTTCCAATTTCAGCAGCAGGAGCCGGAAGATTCATTTCCTTGCGAATGGCTCGGTTCCTTCGGTCGCAAACATCAAACCCGAGGCAGGAAAAACCATTGCCATACTTCAAGATAAACAACTTCTGTTCATTGTTGATAGAGTGAAACATTCATTCTCCTTTGTTTCAGTTGCTCCATGAATATACGACATTCTTGAAGCACAACATAGATAAACTTTTCCTCGAATCTGATAGGCCGTCGTGCGAAGAAAAAAATCCAGCAAGAAAAAATCCAAATCCAAAATTAATAGTAACCTTATTGCTCATAGTATTCCCTCCGTATACCAAAATTAACAACCTTCAAAAGCAATGTTATTTCGCTTATTCATTTCTTCCGTGAGTTTGGTAATCTGTTCAATCTTTTCTGTAACGATTTCACTATTCTTATCCCTGAGAAATTCTATAGCAGTTTCAAGTGTCCTGGAATACCATTGATACTGATACAAAGAAAACATTCCATTCTTCTGAAAATACTTCTCGTAAAAATCAGGAATGAAAATCTTGGAAATCTTGTTTGCTTCAATATCAACTATGTAACATTCAATCAAACAGTTCATTTTCTACCTCACATTTCCAAACTTCTGTTGAACGAATTCATGTAGCTTTCCAGATTCATTTTCCCGATTGGATTGGACGAATGAATCTCGAATGCCGGGAAAGGAATTGCGTGAAATTGCTCAGTCCACCATTTCACAAAAATCATGCTAGTATCATTCCCTCCCAAATCATGATCGAACGAAATGAATTCAGGAACGCCAAAATTCAAAACTGTTTCAATTGCTTCAGAAGACGAACGAGAAATCTTCCATTCTTCAGGATTTGTTGGCTTGATATATTCCAATTCCCGCAAATCATCAATGAAAAGAGAATACATTTTAATCCTCCAAGGGAATTACAGCCCAAATACCGACAGCTTCAGTAGTTTGAGAAGAAATGATTTCAAGAATGTTGAGCTTCACCATTTCAAACATTCCATTTCCAATAGGCTTCTGAAACGTGATAAAGACCTCAGCATTCGCGCCATTTTTAAGCCGCGCATTCTTAAGTTCTTCAATGAGTTCCGTGATAGTCATGTTTTGTTCTCCTTACAATATCAATATAACTAAAAATGTTGTTGAAGAGAAGACGAACTTTTCCTCGTCAAATCTTCTGAATCTTATGAAAATTGAACCGGACAATGTGACGAGTCGGGTTTCCAGAATCGTTCCAATCAAGATTGTCAAAACAGACCGTACCACAACGGCATCCATTTTCAGCGCACCACTTTTCAACAATCTTCCGAGAAACTTCATCAATCGTAACATTTTCCGGAACTTCAATGTCTCCGTGGAAAATGGGATCGGCTTCGTGAATCTTCAGAAACCTATTGTAAATGGTGGCCTTGACAGTTCTCATTTCGTTCTCCTTTAAGTTCTCTCTGTTACATGATGAATATAAGGTATTTTTGAATAAAACCCTAGAGAAACTTTTCCTCGAGAATGTAAAGAAAAAATACCGAAAGAATCCTCTCGGCATTACTAGAATCAAACTCTTCCGTCAACAATCGGCAAAAAGAACTCGCAAAGAATCTCACTCAGTTTTCTCTTAGGAACTTCCATTGGATCACCAGCGTACATATCAGGAGTATCAAGAATCTTCAGCCACATTTCATAATCCAAAATCAATTCAACCAACGTAGGTCTATTGTCGTTGAATTCTCTCGGAACAATCAATTCAAATTCAATATCATCATTATCGGTAATCACATATCCCAAATCTTTTAGAGTATTATGATTTTCTTCAGTCGGCGGAAACATCATAACAACAAAAGTTTCATCATCATATCTCGGACCAATTGTCTTAATAGGATTGTGGCTCAAGAAATACCAAATCTCAACAAAAATCATTCGGAAACATTGAGCAATACCCTTCCAAAAATTATTGATACTGTAATGAAACTTGAACATTCTGAAGAAACTGGAAATGCGCTTCCGATAAGAAATCCGAGTTTTCATATCTCCAATTCTAATCAATCTTCCACCACCAAGCCTCGGTTCATCATTCTTCAAGATTTCCATTTGATTCTCCTTTTGTTTAACCGTCATTCTTTCTCAAACTCAGACTTGCCCCGCATTCTCTCAAAACTGCCAAGAATCAATTCATTTCAATCCATTCAGGTAAAAATACGATGTCCTACAATTTCAAATGTCGCAATTCCTTCATATTTACACACTGCCAACAATTCCGATTTGTCATATTCGTATTTCTTCCCTGGCAGTTCAAAATATTCAATATCCAATGGTTCTACAGACTTCACCAAAAACAAATTCTGGCCATTGACAGTTTGGTGAATGTCTATAATGTCTCCAGATTTCAATTCAACATCGTTCAAATCCCGATACATTCTAAACTCCCAAATATTCCGGATTGATTTCAGCACGAACCGGATTCTTGAACATGAATTGATTCCGATACTTCTTTTGCCGCATCATATCATTTCCACGGCGAGAACGTTCCTTCGCACAATCAGGACAACCAGAACCACTCATGTGATACTGTGGTGCCTGTTCAAAATCTCCATGAATAGGACAAGTGATAATCAAAGAAGTGCGACAATTCAAATAAACACTTTTTGAATAATCGTACTTTCCGTTGTGAATCTTGTTTGAACGCTCTATGAATTCAGATTGGTTCATATTCAAGTCCTTTTAAGTTTCAATTCGCCATCTTGGAAAAACGCTTCAAACTCCATTCAAGCAAAATGAGACAATCAGAAATGTCTCCGTGAACGTGACGATTCTTCCGCAAGATGTCTTTTGCGTCGTCAGAAAATTCGTTCCGACCAATCGCACTAACTTTATAATCAGTGACCAACCAAGGCCGCTGGAAACACCGCATCGCTTCAGAATTCAAAACAGTGTCGTACTCCCTGTCTAATCCCGAAACAATCTTCTGAAACCGCTCAATCGTTTCATTTGCCTCAGTCTCAGAAGAAATGAATTCCAAACCGTGCTGGAAAAACATATTCAAAGCACGAGTCCTGTCATTCATTCGCACATAAGACAAAATGCTCATGTCGCGATTGTACTTCCGAGACTTGCGATGAACGTTCACCATTTCCAGAAACTTGTTAAGGTCAAACATTCTTTCTCCTTTTGCTCTTCTTACATATTGAATATACAACAACCCGAACACATCCCATAACAAAACTTTTCCTCGAATCCAATAGGCCAATTCCACAAAAAAATCAAACGCCCGATTCCCGCAAGAGACGCTTGATTTCATTCATGGTCATTTCAATTTCCGAAGTCATCCGAAGCATGATAGAATCCCTGGAAATATCAAACCCCATGCTCTTCAAAGACTTCCTACGATCCCGACGAAACATCATAATCCGCTTGATGTGAAGAAACCTCGGGAAAATGCGACGAAGAGAATAATTGGAAGATTCATAGCTGATATTCTTACCATGAATAAAAATAGCAGTTCCGTTAAAAGGAAATTCGGTAGCATGAGTAATCTTAGCGTAAATAGGCATTTCAAACCTCCATTAACAATTCGCTAATACGCTGTCCATATGTTTCATTCCATCTACATAAACAGCCTTCATGAAAATAAATGTTGAATCTGAAAATCACACTAATTTCACTCATACCGATTCTCCCTTGTACGGAACAAATTGAATATTATCATTACCAACAATTGTGAAAAATCCCTTAATATACTTTCCACGAATCCGAGTACAAGCAGGAATTGAAAACATTGTGTCTGGATAATTCGTAGCATAACAAGTATATCTACGAGTTTCGCCTTCAACAATACAATTCTTCACTTTGGCATACGGCCCCAAACAATCAAACATTCCACCCGGACGAAAACCAATCGCGCCGTTGGAAAATTCATATCTCTCCCTAGCAACGAATCTTTGAGACATATTTCATTCACCCTTCAGCTTAAGAATATCAGTGTCAGAAAACTTTTAAATTCACCTTCATACTTACAAACTAAACACTTCATTTTTATTCTCCTTTTTTGAGATTCTGTTTTCAAATCCTCTCAACACGAAGCATCCCAAGAGATTTCAATTCCGAAAAAGTTATGTCAGTCCGATAAATTCCCGAACTCCGCTCATAGCAAATCCGACTCCGCAAACTCTTAGGAATGGTGATAAATGTCGTGTAATCATTCCTGTGAAACAAATACTCAATCCCAGTCTTTATCCGGTGCCGAGATGTGACAAAAATGATGTCAACGCTATTCTCATGATTCCCAGATAACCAAAATCGCATTTTCATTTCCTCCATTTTCAATTCCTCTTACATTATGAATATACACAAACTTATTCCAATTCCCTAGCCAAACTTTACCTCGGCATCGTACAAAAGTCTAGCATCACTTTTCAAACTTCAATTTCATGCGTCGTAATGTTGATGAAAAAATAATTCTCTCCATCAAAAGTACAGTCACAACCAATCTCAATATTTCCATTATCAGAATCCGAAATCTTTGAAATTAATCTCTTAGCAAAATCAGAATCCACAACAATATCAGAAAGTTCAGAATTGCTTGCGGCATAATCTTTAATAGCACTCAGAAAAATTCCATCCATATTCACACTTTCCTGAATTTCCGAAACAAGAGACTCAATAGAAGTATGAATAGAAGTAACATTATCCGAAGTAAATCCCGAAACCAAACTGTAAATCTTCATAGTATTCTCCTTTGTTATGTATTAATTCAAAACTTCCATGAGATTCGTTTCCAATTCTTCCTTCAATTTCACTATTCTCTATTATTCAAATTCTAAGCAATATTGCGCCTTTCACCAAACGTCAATATGATTCTGATTCATAACAAACCACTTTTCACCATTGACGAGAAAATACTTGTTCCCACTCTTGTTCACACTATAGTTCCGAAAATTCACTTCGGCAACTTCAGACGTGTGCTTGGAAATCTGGCTCCATGTAAATTCAACAATAGAGATACTTTCACTGAGATTTCGGAACCAAGATATTACACGCTCAGAATTCGCCTTCGGTTTGAGCAAATACAATTCATGTACTCCAGTATGCATATTTCGAATTTCAATAGCACGGTTCATTGAAAACTCCTTATTCCGAAATTTCAACTTCATACTTACAAACTAAACACTTCATTTTCATTCCTCTTTTCCAATTCACTCCAATAAAGAGCAAAAGAATATCCGTTATGAGAATAATTGTAGTCGTTGATAATTCCATCTTCAATTCGAGACAATACCTCTTCCTCAGATTCAAAATCCCAATTCTGCCGGATTCTCTCCTTCCAAGCAGAAATAGCATTTTCATTCCCAATAGAAATATCAAATACCCGAACGTCGCCGTCAATTTCTCCATCAGTCATACAAATCAAAATAGCAGTCTTCATTTTTATTCTCCTTTTTTGAGATTCTGTTTTCAAATCCTCTCCACGAAGCATCCCAAGAGATTTCAATTCCAAATCATTTGTGTTATCCATGTAAATTAAAAAACATCGTATATTCCTTATTCCGAAATTTCAATCTGGTCGTAATCAAGTTCGTAACAATCTCCACCAGCATCCTCCACGACAACTGTATCTTCCTTCAATTCAAGAATCATGCCGATAAAAGAATGGTTAAACAAATCTCCTTCCCTGGGATCGGAAACAAGTACCACGTCATTGATTTTGAAATTGTGTTCCATTGTATTTTTCCTTGAGATTGATTTTGAAAAGGGAAATTTGATTTTTCCCCTATATATGGCCTCGATTTTTATTCTGCGTTATTGCGGCATTTTATTTTTCCTCATTCACACGGCACCACATGAATTTTTCTCCACTTATATTTCGTGATTTTTGAAACGAGTATTTTTGCTTCATGGAGAGAGCAAGGAGAAAATCCCGAATGGTAAATTTTCTTTGTCTTCAGATTTTCAAACATGATTTCGTGCATTGTTATTTTCCTTTAATCTCAACGGTGCTTTTCTTGCCAGTCAGACACAATATAAGAAAGGTATTCACGCTTATAACTATTCGCCCATTCCATTTGTTCTTCATTATAGTTTTCAAAATATTCCTTATCAGTGTCATGAATTCCGAGAGTCAAGAAACTGAGAATGGAATATGCGGTTTGAAGTGAATCATCCGCGAACAATGGAGAGGGAGAGAAATCGTTTCCGGAGAATAGGATTTTTCTCCCGACTTTGAAATCATAGGACAGAAGGCGACGAGAGCCACGAGTTAGGTTTTCGTCGTAGATTCTGAGTGTGGTGCCGTTGAGTCTGAGTGTACGGATTAGTTCTTTCATGATTTCCTTTAGGGCGTTGTTTGTTCCCTTGTGTATTGAATATAATGTGAGGAGGATGGAGAACATAGTCGAACTTTTCCTCGAATTTGAAAGGGTGGATGGTGAGGAAAAATGCCAGAGTGGTTAGTTCTGGCAAATGTTTAGATGATATTATATCCTACAACAAAGCATTGATCGAACTTATCATTATTTGGAATATTCTTTCTTGCCAGATTTAGAATAGTATCTCGTCCATGTTCAGAGTTTGGAGTTAGATTTCCGAATACCCAACAATGAACTTCATAACCAGAAGGGTATCCAATATCAAACCTAACACTTGTTACAATTCCAAACATATTGAGAAAAGAGCCAGAAGAATTTGAAAGACCATCATTTTGTTTTCCTTTTGTTTTAGAGATTGGTGATTGAATTGAGAGTGAATGTGTAGGAATGAATTGAAACAGTGTAGAATCAATTCATTTTGAAATAGAGCGATATTGCGGGTGTTATTTCGTCCAGGATGCGCGAGTTGTTTGATTCGTTTTGCAGGCTCGCGTAGTACATTTTCAGGCTCCTTTATTCAACAGTATTGCAAAGGTCCATTTCGTAGCAGGATTGATTAGAACACCAGTCCTCGCGAGTCATTTTGAGGAGGGCGGCGCTCTTATCGTCTTCGTCCTCCACGTCAGATTCAGTGAACGGCGAAGGAACGAACTTTTTGGAATCAATGGAATGGGCATGGATGTAGGAAATTTCCTCCGTATGCGTATCTCCTTCCATGATATTGTTAAGGAACTTTTCATTTGCATCCTCGTCCTCGTATCCAACAGTCGGAATAGTTCCAAGGAAGTGGATTTCTCGGGAAGCAGTGATTTCGCAACAGTAGGTAGCAACGGAATCCTCGTACATATAGATTCCAAGGAGCTTGCACCCTTCGGGCTTTTCGATGTTCCAATACTTAGTTTCATCTTTTGCGATCAAGCGAATCATTTTTGTCCTCCTTTGGACATTTAGAATATATGCTGAAATGGGCAGAATGAGAACACGAACTTTTCCTCGAATTTGAAAGGGTGGATGGTGAGGAAAAAATGTCGGTTGTGGTGGTCCGACATTTTGAATTGGATTTCAGGGAAGGGCATTCCTGACATTATTAAAGACATTATTAAAGACATTTGTGTTATCAATCTTGTGAATCATTTTGTATTCCTTCTGACATTATTCCTGACATTATTCAAGACATTTCTACTGACATTATTAAAGACATTAATCAAGACATTTCTACTGACATTATTCAAGACATTATTCCTGACATTATCCCAGACATTATTAAAGACATTAATCAAGACATTACTCTGGATTTTATGAAAGACATTTGTGTTATCAATCTTGTGAATCATTTTGTATTCCTTTTTCTTCCCGAGCCAATATGAATTCTGAGTTAATCAAAGTAATCTTCTTTCACATCATTATAATTCCAAACCACCATACAAGAATGAATATCGTATTCTCTTTCTTCAACCAAATGGATATGTTTAGGCTTGAAGAAATATGCGTAACAAGTATTGAATGATTTGAGAATGTTGTTAATATCTTCCCCTCTCTTTCCGATAAGAAATCCTGGACGTTTTGCCTTGATGATAAGAGAGAATGCGGAAATAGTGTGAACATGAAATCCAACCATATTCAGAATTTTGATGATTGGATTGAAGATGCCGAAATGGAACTTGATATTTGTGATTCTGATTGTGTTCATAAGATTGTAGGTATTCTTATGAGACTTGAAACCATCCTTCTCGGAGAAATACCAGACGATTAGGAAAAGGATATTGTGTCGGAACTTTGCGTTGAACACATTGAAAGATTCGAGATCGTTCAAAAAGCGATTCCATTGATTTTTCATTTTGAATTTCATTTCATTAATCTGGGCATCCTTGGAACAAACATTGTCAATTTTGAGAATCATTTAGACGTTCATTATGATTTGGATTTCATTCAGTTTGACGAGAACAATATCATGATTGTCGTTGATGATGGGAATGAATGGACGCGGGCAGAAAATTCCACCGAGACGAACTGTTCTCTTCTTCCCGTGACAAATGACCGAATCCGAATCATGAATTGTGTGCTGTTCGAATTTGCCATTGTTCAAAACGGCTGTTGTGATTGTTTCAGGATAGTCTCGCATGATGGTTCTCCTTACACAATGAAGATACTGGATTATGGCGAAGATTCCTAACACAACTTTTCCTCGAATCAGAAAGGCGAAGTTGTGTAGGAAATGCCGGAGTTGTTAGTTCCAGCATCTTCTCGTTCAAATCAAATTTTCGCGAATGGTGGTGTTCTTCATTTTGAAAAGTTTGGCATCATTTCTAGACACAAGCCAAAAATGAGACGAGTAAACTTCAATCGTGGTAAATGTATAATTGCCTTGCTTTACAATCATACCTGGGACAATTTCAATGTTTTTGATTTCATGGAACTTCTTAGCGTGGTCAATCCAATCAAAACCCATTTGTCCCTGGGGTTCAATCTGATTCAACCAAGAGTGAGGACAATTGTAATAGTATGGGTGACAATCAATATCCATTTCCTTATATGTTGTCTCTCCTTGCTTGTGAGACATGAAAATACAAGTAGCCGTGGTGAATTGCTTACCAGTATTGAGAATTACAATATTGCGAAGAATCCAGAATTGATTTCCGGACGAGGAAGATTTGAGAACTTCGGATTTGATTGTGTTGCCGGTGAAGTTCATTTCTCCGAGAATCATGTTCTTTGTGTCGGAGAGCGATTTACGAATTCCAGTCAATCCCATTTTTCAAACCCTCGTGATTTTGAAACCGAACTTTTCCGGCTCGGTCCAACGATAGTAACGGAATTCTTCATTTCCAAATTCCCCATACTTCTCGTCAATCACTTTTTCACGAGCCAGAAAATTCTTGACTTCAGTAATGTCGCCATAGGAAGCACCAGTACGGAACTTGAATGTGCCGAAATTGTTAAACTCAATTCCCTTTTCCGTGGTGATGACTTCGGAAACGGAAAGATGCTCGTAGTAGATTCCGGTTCGACTACTTCCCGTGTTCTTGGCCGTGTAGAAAATGAAGGTTCGCATTTTGGTTTCCTCGGGGTGTTGTTTGGTTCCCCTTACACAATGAAGATACTGGATTATGGTGAAAAACGGAAGACAAACTTTTCCTCGAATCTGAAAGGGTGGATGGGTAAAAGAAAACTGGAGTATTTCATCCAGTTTCGGTTATTCAAAAATTATAATTCAGGCTAATATTCTCACGGTTGATTCTTTTCATACATTTTCATTCTTCTTCTCATACAGTGTCTTTTGAATATCATCCCAAACATTTTCCAAAAACTTTCCGAAAGACTTGGAAATTGTATCCATGAAGAAAATGACGATGGTTTGGACGGACTTGATTGGACTGTTCTTGTAAATTTGATACACAATTCCAGCGATGATAAGAACAATCATATTAAAAATGTAAACAGAGAGAACTGCTGGGGAAATAATGAAAAGAATTACCAAACCAAATTCATCACAATATCCTCTATCCTTGTAAATTGTATCCTTGATGGTGTTGAATATGAAAATCCAACCAACCATGAGAGAAGCACCAAGAATGAAAGCTAGAATGTGTTGAGTCATTTGTTTTCTCCTTCAAATTCTGTAACTGTTGATGTTGATTCCGAGTTCCTGCTCAAGATGATTGATTGTTGCCAGGAATGCATCGAATCCACAACCTGGGATGATGATTGAATTCGAGTTTTCATGAAATCGCATTTTCAGAATCTTGGAAACATCATTTGAAATGTTTCTGATGATTCCATTTTCAACAACAAAGAAGGCAAATCTCCGCGAAGTTCCCATTTGATTTCTGTGAACGAGAATGCCTCCAACAGAAGGTTCTGCCATTTCGGAAAAGATTCTGAGCAGTCTTTCCCGAGATTCATTTGCCACGAATTGCTTGAGATTCATTTTGAGAGAGTCCTTTTGGAAATGTTAATTCTCCACCTTCGGGAAAGTTTTGAAATGTCCTCCGAAGTTATGAACATTCTTTGCCAATTCCTTCAGAGTGTATTCGCAAAGATAATGAATTCTTTCCATTTTCCATTCTCTTGGCTTATCATTCACAAACGCATCATAATATCCTCGACGCTTGACAATCTTCCAAGAATTGCCATAAGAATCATAAGCAAACCAAGATTGATTGATTTTTTCAAGATTGTGTGCGATGCGAGACATTTTGATTTCCTTGAGATTTGAAATTGAAAAAAGAGGTCATATAAAATTGTTCTATATGGCCTCGGAGTTCGGTGCGTTATTGCGGCTTACTCTTCGTCTACATCCTCGTTTTCAAGCATAGCCGGAATGTCACGAACGTCGATCCGAACCCTGTTGTGATTTCCCTTTGCCAGCCCCCGAGCCATCTTGCGAGAAATGCGGTCCTTCGGGTCAATATCGTTGCGAATGTCAGAAGCCATTTTCAAATTCTCCGTGTGATTGGTGAGTGTGGAATCAGAAGCAAAGGTTGATCGTGGTTTCCCAGGGAATTTCCTTCAACTCGGTCCTCGGGGCATACTGGCGGTCCCTCAGAGCAAGTTCAATCCCTTCGTTCGGAGCCTTGATGTTGGAAACCCTCTCCATGGAAGGCTTGACGAATTCAATCTTGGGAAGCTGGACCTCTTCGGCGCGGTCGGAAACCTTGGAAGAGTCGGCGTTTCCAGCAAGAGCGATAGTGAGAATCAGAGCAAACATTTCAGTTTTCCTTTTCGTTTTTGGTTTCGGGTTTCATTTCCCTTACACTACTAATATACCGTATGGTGGTGAAGATTCCTAACACAACTTTTCCTCGAATCTGAAAGGCTGATAACGAAAAGAAAATGGACCCGAAGGTCCAAATTCTTAGCCATAGCCATCGCCATAGCCAGAGCCATCGCCAGAGCCATCGCCATAGCCAGAGCCATCGCCATAGCCATAGCCATAGCCAGAGCCATCGCCATAGCCATAGCCATCGCCATAGCCAGAGCCATCGCCATAGCCATCGCCATAGCCAGAGCCATAGCCAGAGCCAGAGCCATAGCCAGAGCCAGAGCCATAGCCAGAGTCAGAGCCATAGCCAAAGCCAGAGCCATCGCCAGAGCCATCGCCAGAGCCATAGCCAAAGCCAGAGCCATCGCCATCCTTGGCGAAGGTCACCGAGTCAAACTCGCCAAAATCACCACTTGCTAGCATTGACA
>Ga0209099_1001616_pt1 | contig 22006 bp, 18 predicted proteins | sample AD_JPNHW2_MetaG_FD_184430 | JGI IMG/M metagenome (GOLD analysis project Ga0209099, IMG submission 184430) | Active sludge microbial communities of municipal wastewater-treating anaerobic digesters from Japan - AD_JPNHW2_MetaG (SPAdes) (version 2) | ecosystem: Engineered > Bioreactor > Anaerobic... | reverse complement strand
TCTTATGATTATAAACCATATCTTCACCCTTTAACTGGTGATACATTATGGAGAACAATTAAAATTACTTGTAATTTTCAGGATGCTTTGCCATTATACTACGATTTACTCAAAATAAAATACTTGTATGAGGATATCGCAGTGGCTTGTTTTTGGTTATTTTTTGATAAAGATAATCCATGCGGTACTTATAGCGGAATTGTATCTGAACAAAAATCGATCTGTAATATATATCCAAATCCGGCAACTAATGAGATAACCATATCGGGTTGTGAACCTGAATCATTCTTATTGTACGATATACTGGGGAAAGTTGTCTCCTCAGATATAAATTTTCAATCAAATAAAGTTAATATTTCAAATCTACCAGATGGTATTTATCTAATAAAGGTGATTTCAAACGATGGAACAGTTTACACACAAAAAATTAGCAAAATAGCAAATTAGCAAATGGAAAAAGGAGGGGCAGGGTTGGCCTCTCTTTTTTTGGACGAAGGACGAAGGACAAAGGACGAATGTCTACTAAAACCCAATACCCAAAACCCAATAACTAATACCCAATAACAAAAAAAACCGCAAAGGTTTAAAGCTTTACGGTTCTTTTGGTGCGGATGAAGGGACTCGAACCCCCACGCCTCTCGGCACTAGATCCTAAGTCTAGCGCGGCTACCAATTACGCCACATCCGCTTGGGAAATTAGAGTGCAAAAATACACTTTTTTTTCTTACACGTCTTCATAAATTTCGATTTTTTTTCGATTTTTATTTAATTTTAATCTAAATCATTTAATGATCAATGAATCAGTGAAATAAAATATTTTATGTTTCTTTTTATTCTCATTTTTTATCCATATCTTTGTGAATAAAATCAATAAATAAAATGAGTACAGTTCTAATCGGTGATATAGTTAAGCAGTTTTTGGAGAAATATGGTAAAAATGAGCAGTTTCTGGAAAAACGTGCCGTTGAATCCTGGGATAAAGTAGTGGGTCCACTGATTGCAAAATATACTCAAAAAGTGAGTTCTAAAAATGGTATTCTTACCATAACAGTTTTAAATAGTGCTCTTCGCTTCGAATTGATGGGAATGAAATCGGAAATTATTAGAAAATTAAATCAAGAAGTGGGTAAAGAGGTGATTAAAGATATCGTTTTAAAATAGTGATTTATGGAAAACCATATCTATGCATTAATTGGTAAATCGCTGCAACATTCATTCTCACCAGCCTATTATAATTCCTATTTTTCGTATCATGGAATGAATGATTACAGCTATCAAACAATTGAAATCGACAAAATCAATGATCTAATACCCATTTTAAAAACGAATCCTACTATTGAAGGTTTCAATGTAACCTTACCCTATAAAGAAAAAATTATACCTTTATTGGACAAAATGAGCCCTTCAGCCAAAAAAATTGGGGCAGTTAACGTTGTAAAAGTATTCAGGAATCAGGATCAATTTGAATTACATGGGCATAATACCGATTATAAAGGGTTTGAATCTATGTTTAAGGTTTTGAAATATAGAAGTATTGCGGACAAGAATACTCTTATATTAGGATCAGGAGGCGTCTCCAAAAGTGTGCAATATGTTCTAAGAAAACAAGAAATTCCCTTCATAGTTATCTCTAGAGAAAAGAAGGAAAATTGTTTTACGTATGATCAATTAACACGAGACATCATTCAAAGTCACAAAGTCATTATCAATTGTACTCCTCTAGGGATGTATCCTAATATTGATGAAAAGCCGCCAATCGATTATAATAGGATAGGATCTGAACACTTTTTAATTGATTTAATTTACAACCCGGATGTAACAGAGTTTATGAAAGAGGGACTATTAAGATCCGCACATGTTATGAATGGATTGCAAATGTTTAAAGTGCAAGCTAAAGAGAGTCTAAAAATATTCTTGTAATTATTTCTTTTTGATCCCTTTATAAATCAAATAAACTAGAAATAGAACACCAAGTCCGATTAATATCCAGGTGAGTTCACCGGAATATTTATCAATCAAATCTTTTTGACCATGAGCTAAATATCCAAGAACAGCAAGGATAACATTCCAGCAAAAAGCGCCTAATGTAGTAAATAGCAAAAAAGTTCCTATTTTCATTTTGGCTAAACCGGCAGGTATGGAAATCAATTGTCTGATGGCAGGGATTAATCTACCCACAAAAGTGGAAAGAATTCCATTTTCATTGAAATAATTTTCGGCTTTTTCTACCCCTTTTTTGTTTAAAAGAAGAAGTTTCCCGAATTTTGTTTCAACAAACCAATAGACAAATGGTCTACCTAAGAAAAATGCTAGATAGTAGTTAATTAATGCACCAAATATTGCACCTATTGTTGCAAAAAGTGTAACAATTAAAATGTTTATTATCTTATTGTCAGTTACATATAGCCCACTTTCAGGATTACAAGCATTATAAGCGGCTGGTGGAACAACAATTTCAGATGGGAACGGGATAAAAGAACTCTCTATAGTCATAAATAGCGTGATCGTAAAATAGTTCAAGTTATCTAGGTACTTCCCGACTGCTTTTTCAGTAAAAGATTTTTTTTCTTGTTTAACGGTATCAACAGCAGTTTGAGCATGTAAAATGGAGAAACTGCAAAGGAGCAATAATGCAACGATAATTTTTTTCATTAGGGTTGGTATTGTTGAATAAGATAAATAACATCATCATAAGTTTCCAAAACAGGAGACAAAGCCATAAATTCTGAATGCGCTTCATAGTTGGTTAATAATGCCTCAGAAAGGGCTTCTTTTCCTTCATCAGTGCGATTTGTTATGAAACAAAAGGCAGCGCGGTAATAATTCATCATTTCAGGTTTTGCTTTATCTTCGATATCCAAATTATAGAAATCGAATAGATAATATCCAATTTCGTAAAACTCATTAGCTACACAGAAATGGGCTAAATATTTGAAGAAATCTTCATAATCTTCCAGTTGATGTAAGGTGAGATTTATTAAATTGGTAAGCGTATCGAATTGTTCTTCTTCTGAATAAAAAATAAGAGATTGAAATAAAAGATCCATATCTTGAGGAGAATTGGTGAAAGCTTTCTCAATGAAAACGCGAGCTTCATCCTCTTTATTCTCCTTTTGCAAAATCTGAGCAATCCCAATAATTGCTTCATTATGGTTTGGATTTATATCTAATGTTTTACGATAGTAATCCATCGATTTTTTGTTTTTGCCTAATAGAGCATAACAATCTGCGATATTGGAAAGAGAATGAAAATCACCCGGGTCAATCTCTTGTGCTTCTTTATAATACTCAATTGCTTTTTCATACTGTTTCATTTCAAAATAGGAATTTCCAATATTGAAATTGGCAGTGGCAATCTCATTATCACAGGTTAATGCTAGTTTATATGCTTCAATAGAATCTTCATAACGATCTAACCAACTATAGGACAGACCTAATCCAAACCAGGTAGCACCGGCAAATGGAAACTCTTCAGTTAAGGCAGTATAAAATTCTAAAGCTTGATCATACCATTTTTCTTCCTCAAAAACAAAAGAAAAAATGGAGAGTTGTTCTTCAAAAGAGATGTCTTTTTCTAAAGCAAATTTGACATGATCCAAAGCCTCGAGATATTGTTTTTTCTTCAATAATTCAAATCCAATCAAAAAATGGATATCAGGTTCATTGGGTGCAATTTGTAATGCTTTTTTGAGCAATTTTACATTGTCCTCATTGCGATTCAAAATATTTGATAAATAAACTTTCTCCATATAAAATTCAGGAGTAGGTTCAAACTCATTGGCTATACGATCTAATTCCTCTTCAGCAAGGTCCAATTCAAATTTTAATATATGAGCTTTTACTTTATAGAGGCGGAATGCAGCATTTTGTTTGTACAACTCAGTCGCTCTTTCAATAGCGATATCCAAATATTCAAAATCAAAAACATTGAGTAGCTCCTCAATGATGATCTCATATTCTTCTGCGTCATAATATTTGCTCACTTGAGCATCTACAGATTCTTTAAATTCTGTAACTAATTGATTGTCACTCTCTTCAAACTCTTTCATCACTTTTTTTATTGAAGGGCAAATATACAAAAAAACCTGTATTTTTGCAAGTAAGAATTAACTCAATTTATTAAAACAAACTCATTTATGGCTATTCTAGTAAAAAACATTAAGAAATTGATTCAAGTAGAGAATCAGCCGGTTGAACTCAGAGCCGGAAAAGAGATGCAAACACTTATCTGTATTGATGATGCATTTTTAATCACTAAAGGGGAGTTGATATTCGAATTTGGTACAATGGATCAGCTTACGGACGAAATGATTGAGTCAATAGATGAACCCATTGAAGAGATTGATGCTGCCGGGAAAATGGTATTTCCCTCTTTTTGTGATTCACATACCCATTTGGTTTATGCCGGAAGTCGCGAAATAGAATATATTGACAAAATTAAAGGGCTTTCTTACGAAGAGATTGCTAAAAGGGGAGGAGGAATCAATAATTCTGCGAAAAGACTCGCTGAATCAACTGAAGAGGAGCTGTTTAATGCAGCTATGGAGCGATTGACTGAAATAGCTTTAATGGGAACCGGTGCTGTGGAGATTAAAAGTGGCTACGGATTAGATACAGAAAACGAACTTAAGATGTTACGTGTAATTCAGAGATTGAAAGAGAGTTCCCCTTTGATTATCAAATCGAATTTTTTAGGGGCTCATGCAGTCCCTTTGGCTTATAAAGGTCGACAAACGGAGTATGTTGATCTGATTATCAATGAGATGATTCCTATGATTGCCGCAGAAGATTTAGCTGATTTTATAGATGTTTTTTGTGATAAAGGATTTTTCACCCCAGAAGAAACGGAACGTATCCTGATGCAAGGGATCAAATATGGGATGCGTCCAAAAATTCATGCCAATGAACTCGATTATTCCGGTGGAATTCAGGTGGGTGTGAAATATAATGCCTTATCGGTTGACCATCTAGAATATACCGGAGATGAAGAGATCGAAGCCCTTTTGGGTTCTGAAACGATGCCCACATTTCTTCCGGGTGCTGCATTCTTTTTAGGGATGATTTATGGTCCGGTTCGTAAAATGATCGATGCCGGTTTACCTATTGCGTTAGCATCCGATTACAATCCGGGATCATCACCATCCGGCAATATGCAGCTAATACTATCTATGGGTTGTGTCAATTATAAAATGTTACCTGAAGAAGCGATCAATGCAACCACTTTGAATAGTGCTTATGCCATGGGTGTGAGCGACATAGCAGGGTCCATCGCAAAAGGGAAAGTTGCCAACTTCTTCATTACCAAACCGATCCCAACGATTGAATTCATGCCTTATGCATACGGAAGCAATAAAGTGGATCAAGCATTTTTAAAAGGGAAACACGTTAAACCACATTATCATGGAACAAAAACGGTTTGATCCAAGTGTCAATATCTGATACCTAAAAACTGATAGCTGATAACTTACAGTTTACAGCTAAAATGGTAAATCATCATCCGGATTGCTGGAGTCTAACTGCTCGTTCATTTTAGAATTGAACGTGTCAAATCCCGTATTAGGTGGAAATGCACCACCAGTATCACCCTCGCGACTATCAATATCGGAGAATTTGGTATATCTGCTTTCGAAACGAACTCTGACGTTGCCGGTAGCCCCATGTCTGTTTTTCTCAAACATGATATCAGCTCTACCTTGAGCGATCGAATCATCTTCAAAAGTGTCTAATTTATAGTATTCAGGTCTGTAAATAAACAATACCATATCCGCATCCTGCTCGATAGATCCTGATTCCCGTAAGTCGGAAAGCATTGGTCTCTTAGTGGCACCACCCCGGGTTTCAACGGCACGAGATAACTGTGACAACGCAATCACCGGAATACTTAACTCTTTTGCCAAAGCTTTCAAGGATCTGGAGATGTAACTGATCTCCTGCTCACGAGTACCTTTGCCTTTATCTTTGTCGGAACCCCCTTGCATCAACTGCAAGTAGTCGACAATAACTAACTGAATATCATGTTGATGTTTTAAACGTCTGCATTTTGCCCTTAAATCGAATACACTCAATGCAGGTGTATCATCAATGATTAGGTTGGCACTGCTTAAATTTCCGATTTTATTGGTTAACTGAATCCATTCAGTTTCATCAAGTTTTCCTTTAGAGATCCTTTCAGAATCGATACCGGTTTCGATTGAAAATAGACGGTGAACGATCTGGGTTGCGGACATTTCCAGTGAAAAGAAAGCGACAGGTTTGTTATATTCAATAGCTGCATTACGGGCAATTGAAAGCACAAAAGAGGTTTTTCCCATACCCGGACGAGCAGCTAGAATAACCAGGTCAGACTTTTGCCAACCCCCGATTTTTTCATCGATAGCCCTTATTCCTGTAGGAACACCATGGTATGCTTCGTCACTATTTCTGATCATGATCAACTCATCCAATGCTCTTCTGACAACCTCTGTTAACTCTTTACTTTCCCGTTTAAAGTTATTCTCAACAATTCCAAAAAGCTCCGTTTCTGCTTCATCCATCAACTGCAAAACATCTTTGGAATCATCATAAGCATCCTTAATGATGGAACTGCAAGTAGTTATAAGTGAACGAAGAACATATTTCTCCATCACAATACGAGCATGATACTCAATATTGGCAGAGGATGCAACACGATTTGTCAAAGAGGCAATATAGGAAGGCCCTCCCACAAATTCCAACAACTTATTTTTACGAAGCATGTTGGTAACGGTTAGCAAATCAATGGGTTCTGAGTTTTTAAAAAGTTCCCTGACCGTCGTATAAATATGTTGGTGTGCCTCTTTATAAAACATGCTGGGGGTAAGTGTATCGATCACTTCACCAACGGCATCCGAATTGATCATGATGGCTCCTAATATTGCCATTTCAAAATCAACAGCCTGTGGTGTGAGCTTCCCGGTCATCCCCATAGAAGTTTCTATCGTATTATATGATAGTTTGTTTTCAGTCTTTTTACTTGTAAGATTTTCGTTTGCCATAATTTATATCAACTGGATATCTTTTTTTTTGAACATTCAAAAATAATTAAAATTTGGATAAATATCTATTCTTAATGCCGAAACTTATCAACAACACAAAAAAAAATCGTAAATTTGCACCTTTTAATGAATTAACAAATTAGACACTATGAATACAGTGAAAATGAGAATCATTACCCTATTCTTTACATTATTGAGTTTTACCCTTTTTGCCCAAAAAGCTCCCGTTATTAAAGGAAAAATTCTTCATAACAAATATTCTGAAGTAGTTTTGAAGATTGCATATAAGGTTGACTCAGTTATATACGGTAAAGCATCAATCGATAAAGATGGAAACTTTTTATTGAATACAACAGTGACTAAACCCGATTTATACAGATTGGTGTTGTCTGATAAGGACTTTTTCCTTTTTGTCCTTCAACCAGGTGAAGTAATTGATGTGACTTTTGATTCTGAAAATCTTCAATCTATTGTATCTGTTTCCGGATCTAACAATATGACTTTTGTGAAAAATGCTGCCGATATGATTTATAAAAGTAAATTGTTTTTGGATAGTTTGAACACAGCACTTCAAGCTGATCCAATACAGCTCTATTACAATCAATTGTTTCAGGATTTTCATCAATATCATCAAACCAATCAGGATGTTGACCGATATATTTCAACACTGTATAACACTTGCGATACTTTGAATAAATATATCCAACAAAATACAGATAATGGAAAGATTAAATCAAAAGAATTAGATCAAGTTATTGCCGTTTTGGTACCTTATCTTAAAAATTTGGAGAATTCTTATCTTCCATTAAAAAACTATTTAAACAATGCGCCCTCTTTCTATAATTTCACATCTAACAGAGTTCAAAATGCGTCAGATTTTTATAAAATGTTGGATGAATCCTATATCAATAAAGTTAATGATCGTCATCAATTGGTTCAAAACTCATTTCAAGCGCTTATTAGTGAAGTGTCTCGCTTAAATAAAACCAGAGATTCATTGGTTTTTAATGAATTAATGAGTAATACAAAAATAAAGAAGGCTTTTGTGGAGGATATTTTGAGTGTGATTAAAAAATATCCGGTGAAATATGAAGATTTAACAACCTATAAATCAAATGCCGAAAATACAGATAAAATGGCCAATACCATAAAAGAGGAGTGCCAAAATCGAGTAAAAGCAGTGATTCAAAAATATCAAAACAAATATAATACAGAGAATATTTCCAATGATAAGAATTTGAAAGATTTGATTCTAAGTAATAAAGAGAATCTGGCCGTTTTGATGTTCATTGATATGTATCCTCGGGAACAAAACATGGAATTTCATCAAGAGATCATTAAAACATTAAATGCTAAATATCCTGATAATCCATTAGTTATGGAAAGACAAAAAGTGGAAAGTGCTCCAAAAAATCCTACAGCCATCGGTGCTATTGCCCCTGAATTGGAGTTTCCGAATCCTGATGGAAAAATGTTAAAATTATCAGATTTAAGAGGAAAAGTTGTTTTGATTGATTTCTGGGCAGCATGGTGTCGCCCATGTAGAATGGAAAACCCAAATGTAGTAAAAGATTACCATCAATATAAAGATAAAGGATTTGAAGTATTCAGTGTTTCTTTAGATCGAGATAAAGCATCGTGGACTAAAGCGATCCAGGATGATGGTTTGGTTTGGCCAAATCATGTAAGTGATTTAAAATATTGGTCATCGCAAGCTGCTGCTATATACGGAGTTACATCCATTCCTGCTACTTTCTTAATTGGAAAAGATGGTCGCATTATTGCTAAAAACCTTAGAGGTGAAGCTTTAGGACAAGCGTTGGAAGAACTTTTAGGAAAATAATTAATTAATAAATAAAGATAAAATAATTAAATGAAAAACATAAGAAATTTTTGCATTATTGCGCACATCGATCATGGAAAAAGTACGCTGGCGGATCGATTGTTGCAATATACAGGAAGTGTAGTGGATAGAGATTTTCAGGATCAGGTACTGGATGATATGGATTTGGAAAGAGAACGGGGTATAACCATTAAAAGCCATGCCATCCGGATGAATTATACGTATAAAGGGGAGGAGTATGTTTTGAATTTAATAGATACTCCGGGACATGTCGATTTTTCTTATGAAGTTTCCCGCTCCATAGCCGCTTGCGAAGGTGCTCTACTTCTTGTAGATGCCACTCAGGGCGTTCAGGCTCAAACTATCTCTAATCTATATTTAGCAATCGATCATAATCTGGAAATTATTCCGGTTATCAATAAGATGGATATGGCTTCCGCTATGCCGGATGAAGTGAAAGATCAAATAGTTGATTTGTTGGGTTGTAATCTCGAAGATATTATCGAAGCGAGTGGAAAAACCGGCTTTGGAGTAGAAAATGTATTGGAAGCAGTAATAAACAAAATCCCTGCTCCTAAAGGGGATCCAAATGCCCCTCTTCAGGCTTTGATCTTTGATTCCGTTTTTAACTCCTACAGAGGTGTGATCTCCTATTTCAGAATTTTTAACGGTACAATCAATAAGGGTGATTTGGTTAAATTCTTCTCTACTGACAAAGAGTATAATGCAGATGAGATCGGCTATCTGAAAATGAAACCTGAACCTACTCAGACGATGTCTGCAGGTATGGTAGGCTATATCATTTCCGGGATAAAAACTTCCTTAGAAGTTAAGGTGGGAGATACCGTTACACATGTTGAGAATCCTTGCGAAACTATGATTTCTGGATTTGAGGATGTAAAACCTATGCTTTTTGCCGGTATCTATCCTACTGACGCCGATGATTATGAAGAGTTACGAGCTTCTTTAGAGAAACTTCAACTCAACGATGCATCTCTTACTTTTGTCCCTGAATCTTCAGCTGCGCTTGGCTTTGGTTTCCGTTGCGGTTTCTTAGGATTGCTGCACATGGAGATCGTTCAGGAACGACTTGACAGAGAATTCGATATGGATGTGATCGCTACTGTCCCAAACGTTTCTTATAATGTTATTACAACAAAAAAAGAGTTGTTAGAGGTGCATAATCCTTCCGGAATGCCCAACCCAAGTGAGATTGACCATGTGGAAGAACCTTTCATTAGAGCTCAAATCATTAGTAAGGCCGACTATATTGGCCCAATCATGAAACTTTGTCTTGATAAACGTGGAACCCTACTCAATCAAATTTATATCGCGTCCAATCGTATTGAAATGACTTTCGATTTGCCTTTGGGTGAGATTGTTTTCGATTTCTATGATAAATTAAAGAGTATTTCCAAAGGATATGCTTCCTTTGATTACCATATTACTGACTATAAACCTGCGAAACTGGTTAAGTTAGATATCCTCCTCAATGGCGATTCTGTAGATGCATTGTCCTCTTTAACTCATGTGGATAATGCGTATCCATTTGGCAGAAAGATCTGTGAAAAGTTGAGAGAATTGATACCCAGACAACAATTTGATATCGCCATTCAGGCTGCTATCGGCTCCAAGATTATCGCTCGTGAAACCATTAAGGCTCTAAGAAAAGACGTAACTGCTAAATGTTATGGTGGTGACATTTCCCGTAAAAGAAAATTGTTGGATAAACAGAAAAAAGGGAAGAAGAAAATGCGTCAGATTGGTAACGTAGAAGTGCCACAATCTGCATTCTTAGCAGTTTTGAAATTGGATTAGAATTTCATTTATAGCAATTTGGCAATACATGAAAAAGTTTCTTCTCCAATTCTTTTGCTTTTCTCTAATTCCTTTGTTTTTGATTGTGATTCTTGAAATTACAATTCAGTGTTATCATGATGAAATTTTTTCTGAGAAAAGATTGGAACGGCTATTCTTAAATGAAATGGCAGATTATAATTGGATCTCTTCACTGAAAACCGATTCAATTGTAGTGTTATCTGGCAGTTCCACAGTGAAATATTCTTTGTCGTGTTCTCAATTAAACCAGCTTAGTAAAGATAGTGTTAATTATGTAAATATTGCCAAAGATGCCCGGGATCCGATCGCTACCTATTTCATTCTTAAGAATTTAGATCCAAAAAAGATCTCAGCAGTTTATTTTGGAATGGATCCTTGGATTTATGCCAAACAGTATTATAAACATCGGAATAGCTATTATTATCTGGATCTCAATATTTTCCAGACAATTCTATTCACTTTTCAACACGATAAATCTGCGTTTCTACAACGATATAAAGTACTCCTTTCGGTTTTATTAGATGAAAAACCTATTATAAGTTCCAAAAAAAGGGCTATTCCTCCCGATTTTGGATCGGTGGCTCTAACTCAGATTCCTAAGAATTTCAATCAAAAGCCAATCGAGATGTTTCAGATTAAAACTTACGGGTGGTCAGATTTGCAATTCACTTATCTGAAGAAGATGATCGATTATTGTCAAGAGCAACATATTCCTTTTTCGATGTTTATTCCACCCAAAAGGTCCGATTTTACCCGATCTTATCGAACAGAATGTGCTGAAATCCATCAGGATTATCTAAAACATTTACAAGAAAAAGAAATACAAGGGCCCATTTTGGGTACTTTTGATCAATTAGAAAAGCAAGGAGATGCTCACTGTTTTGTGGATGGTATTCATTTGATCCAACAGGGTCAGCAGCGATATACGGAGCTCTTTTATCGGTTAATAAATGAGCGAAAAGCGGTTTTTAGTGTTGAATATCAATGGTTTAAGAAATAAGTTAGCTATCAGCTATCAGCTATCAGTTATCAGGTATCAGGTTTCAGTTATAAGGTTTTGGGTTTTGGGTTTTGGGTTTCAACTTAAATTTGTTACTTGTTACCTCTTACTTGTTACCTCTTACTTGTTACTTCTTACTTCTTACTTTTTACTTCTTACTTTTTACTTCTTACTTTTTACTTCTTACTTCTTTTTATTCAAATCTTTTTAATTGAAAGGCGAATAATTGGTATAAATACTAATTCCATTTTCATTATTAAAATATCCAAACATTCGTCCATTTCCGCTCATTGTTATTCTTTTTACAAAGGGACAACTTTCACATTGATAAGTCCATTTTACGGGATAGATTTTTTTGTCGTAAAGGTTAACTTCATAAATGTTTCCATTTCCATCACCAACAAAATAGCCTGACATTGTTAGAAGCATAGAACCGGTAACATACTGTATTTCTGTAATATATGTTTCGGTTTTTATTTCTGAAGGTTTATCTGACTTATCAACGTTCCAATAAAAAAGTTTATTAAGGAAATCACTACAAATAAGTGTATTGCGTGAATAATACAATCTACATACATCATTCTTTTTTAACGTGTAAGTTTTCAATACTTTGTTCTCAGTTACGGAATATTGAATAATTTCTTTTCCTTGGGCATAGTAAATGGTTGAATTATCCTTCCCAAAAGTAAGATCCATAATATCGCTTTTACACACCATCGACCATTCTTTTGTCATTGTCTCAACATCATAAATTGAAATTAAAATCATTTTATTGTCCAATTCGTGATGAACTAAAACCTTTTTATTATCTGGAGAAAGAACGAACCGGGTTATTAATCCATCAACTGACATCACTTTATAATCATGAGGAGTTTGATCATAAACACTAGAATTCTTTAGGTTCATTTTTTCAACATCAAAAATATAAATCATGCTGCAAAAAGCACTTTTAATTTTGCTATAAAACACCCAACCTCCTGAAAATAAGTATTTCCCATCAGAACTAAATTGTAATAACCCTTGTATTTTGTTTAATTTTTGCTCTTCTTGGGTTGCTAAATCTTTATTTAAGTACAAATTAAAATGGATCTTTTGACGCAAAATATTTCTTTCTGAAGGTTTAATAAAGTTATCGTTTACAAACATACTTATATATCCATTATTGTGAGCAACAGCCAGATATACATCTGATTCAGAAGAGGTTTTAGGAGAAAAACAAATATCTCTTACATTAGAAGCGGAAGTAGGGTTGTCCCAATCGATTTCAACTGGATATTCATACTTAAAGGATTTTGAAGATTGTGCTGATAAAATAAGAGGAAATGAAATAAGTAATAATACTAAAATTTGTTTTAAATTTCTCATAATAAAAATATTAAAGGTTAATGTGGCGTGGTTTATAATTTGCAAATATACAAAAAAACAGAAATGAAGTATCATTTTTAAATTTTTTACTTTCTGTCCTACGGACCTTGGAAGCTATCAGCTATCAGCTTTCAGCGATCAGTTGTTTAAAGGTTGAACGCTTTGCTGTTTAAAAGTTTAAAAATTGAACCACCCTTAAACTCTTCAACCTTTCAACTTTTCAACCTTTCAACTTTTAACTCTTCACTCTTATCTCTTAACTCTTTTGGGCGTTCCCCTTTGTCTGCGCTCAACCTAATTCGTCACACATTGAATACGAAACCGTCGCTTGCCAAAGGGTCGCTCTCCGGCCTGTACTCCTCGCTGGTCAACTAAGCATCCCATCCGGCATATAGGAGCTCACAAGCTCGCTCTATCTGCCGGTGGTCTGCTAAGTTTCCCAACTGTGGGGTACCTGGCCTTCGAGCTAACGCAGACTGCAGTCGGCGGACGGCAGTCTGCAGACGAGCTTAGTTGGAAGGGTAGAAGGGTGTTTCATCTTTTTACAAATATAACGCTACGCTGTAGCGACAAAATCTAGTCGGGTAATCTTTTGCTACCCATATAACGCTCCTCCGGAGCGGATTTCATAGCACGATACATGTATAACGTCGAACCTAGAACGTTGGACCACAGACTACGGACTATAGTTCACATACTTGTAATGCGCAATATATTAACCATTTGCAATATCATTCACTCTTCACAAAAGCTGAAAACTAAAACCCAAAACCTAACCTGGACAAGCCAGAAGCAAAATTGCACACAGATGACACAGATGACACAGATTTACACAGATTTCATTTAATTTATACGATTTTTTTTTAGAATTGATCACAGTGTTACACAGTGTTTTTCACAATGTTACACAGTGTTATTTCAGTCTGAATTTACAAGTTTTAACCACTGTGAAACTCTTTTTTTTACTCTGTTTAACTCTGTGATTTATTTTTTTAAATTAATAAGCCGCGAATGTGCGAATAAAAAACGAATTGTTTACCAACATTTTATTAACTTATTTGCTTATTATCACATTAGCTAATTACTAATCTGTGGTTATCTGTCCAATCGGTGTCATCAGCGTTCTATTAATAACTTAACAAAAGAGTTGTAAGTCAAATCATAATAACGTGATTTTTAAATATTGTGCCAAAAAATACACGAATATTAAGAATAAGGTACTAAAAACCAAAACCCAAAACCCAAAACCTTATAACTGAAAGCTTAAAGCTGATCGCTGAAATCAATTATTTGAAAATAAAATACCCTAAAAAAGTTAAGAGGATTCCTACTACTACACTCAAAATAATGTAGGTGAAAAAATAGGTGAAGTTTCCGTCTTTTAAAAGTTGTAAACTTTCATTTGAGAATGTGGAAAAAGTAGTGAATCCACCACAAAATCCGGTGGTGAGAAATAATCTCATTTCGGCTGACATGATCTCGTACTTATTGCTAATCCCAAATAGTATCCCAATCAGCAAACACCCTACTAAATTGATCAATAAAGTGGAAATGGGAAATGCACTCTGATAAGAGATTGAAACATATTTTTGAATTAAATAACGGGATGAACTTCCCAAAAAACCTCCAAATCCTACCATCAATAATAATCTCATAAATATATGATATTTAATTTTTTATAAACACATTTGTTCAATAATATCCTGATATTGGGGATATTGTTTTAATAAATCCTCTTTATTTGCTAATACAAAGTCTTCAAATTCAAAACCCGGAGCTACAATACAACTGACCAAACAAAATCCAGCATTATTTTTAATTTTTGCTGCAAACCAATGATTTTTTGGAATCACAATCTGCGGTTTTTCTCCATTTTGAATATCGATTCCTAAATAATGAATGATCAGGTTTCCACTGTTATCGATTTCATAAATCTCAACCGTTTTTCCTTGATGATACAACCAGATCTCATCAGATAATACTTTATGAAAGTGAGATTTGTCTTCATCCAGAAGTAAGTAATAAATGGCGGTTGCAGTATTCCTCATTTTTTGTTTTTCAACTTCAATTTCAGAAGAACCACGATAGGTCTCCTTGTAGAAACCACCCTCCGGATGAGGTTTTAAATCAAGAGTTTGTATAAGTTTATAGGGATCCATGATCTAATTTGCTTAATTTAAACAAAAGTATAAAAAAAGAACAACAAATTTCAATAATTGATCTGTTTATTTTATTTTTTTGTACATTTGTGAGTTGATTTATTCAATAAAAATAACTTCATAACCTAATATAAACTGCTATGACACTAGAGGAAATAAAAGAGGAAGTACATCAATATCAAAGCGAACTGGAAAAACCTGTTCCATTAGAGATCAATCATTGTTTGGAGCGATTGTCCTACTTGTCCGGGGTACACTCCAGAACAGGTTATTTATTGGCCAATGCCAAAAAGAACCTTCGTGTTGTGAAAGATAACCAGATCAATGTGTATTTGGCAAAAACAAATGAAAAGTATCTCTCATCTAAAATCCAGAATGCTATTTTAGAAGGGTTTGCCATAGAGGAAACTTACTTTGTAGAACTTCTGGAGAAGATGAATTTTGCCTGTTCTCAACAAATGGATGTCTGCAGAACCATCATCAGCAAAGAGAAAGAGGAGATGAAATTCGCAGGGTTGAAATAGAATACTTTTTGCCCTTATAGCACACAGATGACACGGATGTTGCAGATTTACTCTACTTTATTGCTTTTCTTGATCACTTTATTATGGTCATATTCAATTTTATCAAAGTAAAATACATCATGAAAAATATCATCATCGTTTTTGTTTACGAGTTTAATACTTCCATAAGCTAAAAAATAATGATCATACCAATAAGTGAGATTAAATTTTTGAATTTCTCGATAATTAATTTCATCAATTTCTTGAATATTATCAGAAGAATTGTCAATAAGAAGATTCCCGTTATAATCGAATGATTTTGTCTTAATATAATAATTATTTGGAAAAGCGATTTTTATTTCATTTGGAGTTTTCAGGTCAACATACATGAATTTTTTTTCTTTATTTGTTTTAACAATATTATCCATTTCAAAAGCCTGACTCCAAATCATTTCCCCTTGATTATCTAATTTACAGACAATTCCATGTGAATATTTATATCCGTCAAAGATATATTCTATTATATTATGTGATCCGGTATTATTATAATAATTTACGGATGTTTTTCTATAACTTGGATAAAATGCCTCACCAATGAATATAAATTCATCTTGATTAGGTATTATATCGTGAATGTTTATCTTATAGTTTAATCGAGTAGCTAATGCAAAATCCTCATCATCATTTTTTTGTTCTTCAAGTTTTTCAATTTGCTCTTTAGTTAAATATTTTTTAAAATCTTTTATTTGATCATAAAAGTAAAATTGAATAAAATCAACTTGACTGTTAGTTGTCTGACAGAAAAAGATTCCCTTTGAACAATCTGCTTTTCCTGATGAAAAAGTTCCAGAAAAAAGTAACTTATCATTTGTTACAGATGAAACGACTATATCAATTAAATGGTAATCCTTTTTTGGGGTTAAATTAATTGTGTTTATTAAATTACCATTAGGATTTAGCTGAAATGCGTAGCTACTAATTTTATGATCTTCGCGCTCGGCGTTTACAAAAATAAAAATCTCCTCTGAAGATTCTAAAACTTGAATTCCAGTTATGGTGATATCTTTTTGATTCATATTTTCAATAATGAGTGGTAATATTTTCAAAGAACCGGTTTTCAAATTGATGGAACATGCATAAGGTTTATTTTTTAATTCACCGGTAATAAATGCATAATCACCATATATGGTCATCTCTTTAATGTCTAATGATTTAGGTAGTTCTCCAATTTTTTTTGAAATCTCCATATTAGAAATTTCAAAACTTACAAAGGCAAAATGTTTTTTTTTATCTAAAAATACATAATGAATCTGATCTTTATTTGAAAAAGTATTCTGTAGTTTCAAATCTTCATTTAACATCACTTTAACAATTTGATCTGATACTAGATTTTTTGAATATTTCTCAAAGCGCCATTCTAGATTATCATCCACATCATCCTCATTTTTTGAAATAACGATAAACCCATTTTCGCCCAAAATAGATGTTGTTTCGTAGGAAAAGCCGTTATTTAAATGTACAGAATGCTTTTCTTCATAAATAATTTGTGCAGTTACACCATAGGAAAAAGTAATTCCTAATAATATAAATAATAACCTTTTTTTCATACCTATTTTATTTTATCCATTTCAATTTTATACGACACAACACTTTAAACTTACTTCTTACCTCTTACTTCTTACTTCTTACTTCTTACTTTTTATCTATTTTGTCCAGATTCTCCCGGTTGAGTTTCCGTGGCAGCTATTGCAGGCACCCATGGAAATGGTGCTCGACATGTATTTGGTTCCACCGTTTCCTATTACTATCGGATGTAAACCGGATCCAAAATTAATCATTTCTGTAGTATGAAAATTCCCTTTAGTGTCCACCTCGATGGTGTGAACCAATGTACCTGTTCCGTTTGGACCGGTATAAAGCTTAACAGTGGCTCCAGGATAAGGGGTGACTTGTAAACTATCATAAACTGTTCCGGCTACCACAAACCAACCATTACCACCACCATTTTCCTTGTGGCAATCCATGCAGTTCATACCCATGTTATGACTCCGATCGCTGAGAAATTTACTGATGTTTTTTTCGTCACCATTAGAGGTACAAGAATTCAATAAAAGAATGAACAATCCACTAATTAAAATAAGGGTTGATTTTGTTTTCATAATGTTACGATATTTTTAGTTTTCAATTTTAATGATGCAAATGTAAAACAATATTTATTACAAATTCATAATCAATCGATAAAGAGGATATTTTTTTTTAGTTACTGAATATTCTAATTGATTTTTAATTACATTTGCAAACCAATAACCACATTTATAACCATTTTTTTGAACATGTCATGAAACACACTCGACGGTTTTTCGGTTTATTATATTTGTTTTGCAGTTGTATGATCTTACAGGCTCAAAATAAAACACTTACATTTATGCCGCATTGGCTTCCTCAAGCTCAGTTTGCCGGATATTACATGGCATTACAGAAAGGGTTTTATGCTGAGTTGGGGCTTCATGTGAAAATTATTCATCCGAATGCCTCGAGAATTGCTACGGAAAGCCTCAAAAACAAAGAAGTTGATGTGATTTCATTGTTTTTGGTAAGTGCCTTAACAGCTCAAGACAATGGAGTTCCCCTTGTAAACATCGGTCAACTTTCACAAAATTCTGCTTTAATGATTGTTGCAAAAAAGAGCAAGAATTTTAAATCAATCAAAGACCTTCAGAATAAGCGAATCGGGATATGGAAAAGTGGTTTTGATGAGATTCCTAAAGCTTTGATTGCCGCTAATCGTATAAATGTGACCTGGGTTCCAATCCTCTCTTCTATCAATATGTTTATCGAAGATGGTATTGATGCCATGACCGTTATGTCGTATAATGAGTACGATCAGATCATCAATGCCGGTTTTAATCCGGAAGAGTTGACCATTTTTAAGTTTTCTGACCTTGGCTTTAACATTGTCGAAGATGGACTTTACTGTTTGGATTCCACTAGACAAATGAGGCCTCAGGATCTTGAAAAGTTTGTTCAGGCTACTCTAAAAGGTTGGGCTTATGCTGAACAACATCGGGAAGAAACCATTCAGGTGGTCCTGGATTGGATGAAAAAAGAGCATGTTGCCACCAATTATGCTCATCAAAAATGGATGTTGGATCAAATGTGCCTTTTGATGAAATCACCTTCGAAAAATATCAAAAACGGACATTTGTCGGAAGCTGATTTTAATAAAGCCCAAACGATTTTATTCCAATCAGCTGTTATTAAAGCTAAGATTCCTTTTGTATTGTTTTATAAACCGGTTGTAAAATAGCGTATTATGTTTTTTAAGATCAAAAAATCATTGACCCAACGTATCGTTTTTTATGTATTAACGCTATGTATCCTTATTTTTCTGACCTCCCTAACTCTATTTTACCTTTCTTCCAAGAAACAGCTGGAGAATGTAACTTACAAGAATACTGCCTTTATCACCGAGAACACTGCATTGAAGATTGAATCCATCTTGACGCCCATCATGAAGATAGCCCACAATTATCAATGGATGCTTTTACAGATAAAAGAGAACCCCGATTCCATTGCTGCACTTACTCAAAAAATTGTGTCATCCAACCCGGAAATCATGGGCTCTGCCGTTGCTTTTGTTCCCGATTATTTCTCATCCAAAGGGAAATATTTCGCCCCATATTCCTACAGAAATGGGGATACTATCGTTACAATGCAATTAGGAAACGAAAACTATGAATACTTTTATATGGATTGGTTTCAAATCCCAACCTCCATCAATAAACCTTATTGGACCGAGCCTTATTATGATACCGGCGGAGCCAACGCCCTCATGACTACTTTCTCTATTCCCATTACTATTGATTCAGCCGGTGTTCCCAAAACAATAGCTGTCCTCACAGTTGACCTTGCTTTGGATTGGTTTACAGAGATTGTCTCCTCAGTTAAAGTACTGGAAACAGGATATGCTTCAGTGATCTCTAAAGCCGGCACCTTTCTTACCCATCCTAAGAAGGAGTTGATTATGAATCAGACCATCTTCAGCTACGCTAAAGAGAACAGTAATGACGAATTAAGAGCCATTGGACGTGAGATGCAAACCAAAAAGAATGGTTTTGCTAACAGTACATTAAATGGCGTTCATCGAATCATCTATTATACCACTTTGCCTTCCAGCAATTGGTCATTAGCGGTTGTGTTCCCCAAATCTGAAATCTATTTACCCCTCAGAAAAATTACCATTATACTGATTGCTTTGATTGTGATTGCATTAACATTACTTACGGTGATCATCTCAAAAGTGATTGGGAAGCAGCTAATTCCACTTACCGCTTTTGCTAAATCTGCCCGCCAGATCGCCAAAGGGGATTTTCAAACGCCTATCCCGCAGATCAAAACAGAGGATGAAATGTTAGAGCTTCATGATGCATTCCATTTTATGCAGAACAACTTGCTTCATTACATCGAAACACTTAAAGATACCACTTCCGCCAAGGAGAAGATAGAGAGTGAACTTCGGATTGCCCGGGAGATTCAAATGGGAATGATCCCTAAAACATTTCCTCCTTTCCCTACCCGCAAGGAGCTGGATCAGTATGCTACTTTGATCCCTGCTAAAGAGGTTGGGGGTGATTTGTACGATTATTTTATCGATGATGATAAACTCTATTTCATCATCGGAGATGTTTCCGGTAAAGGGATTCCGGCCTCCTTGCTGATGGCAGTTACCCGTAGTCTATTCCGCTCAGTGACCCTCCATTTTGATTCACCGGCTGAGATACTGACCAATCTGAACAACTCTTTGGCCGAAAACAACGATTCCAACATGTTTGTGACTCTTTTCCTCGGAATACTTGATCTAAACAGTGGTCAGCTTCAATTTTGTAATGCCGGTCATAATCCACCAATCCTTATTAGAGATGATGCTTCATTTATGGAAGTGATCCCTAATCTGCCATTAGGCTTGATTGATGGATTCCAATACCAGCAACAAGAGAAAAAAATATATTCCGGCACCACTCTTGTTTTGTACACTGATGGTTTGACCGAAGCTGAAAATGAATCACAAATGCTTTACGGAGAAGAGAGATTGCTCCAATTAATCAACTCTAACGAAGATTTAAATACCCAAAACCTTGTGGAAACTATCCTAGAAGATGTTCATTCTCATGTAAAATCAGCTGATCAATCGGATGACCTTACCCTTTTGGCGATTAAATACAACGGACCCACCCCAAAATATGAAAAATCGGTTTCATTGATCAATGAGATTGATCAGATCTATATTTTACAACAGTTTATTGAAGAGGTGGGAGAGGATCTTGATTTTGAGGCTTCCTTGGTTATGAAATTGAATCTGGCTCTTGAAGAGGCTGTTTCGAATGTTATTCTATACGCATATCCTAAGGTGTCCGGTAAGAAAATCATTGTTTCAGTGGCCTATAAAGGAAGTGATCTGATCTTTACCGTCACCGATACCGGAGTTCCTTTCGATCCAACTTTAACGGAACACCCCAACCTTGATTTAGATGCCGAAGAGAGACCTATTGGAGGACTCGGCATATTCCTGATCAAACAGATCATGAACGAAGTGACCTATTCCAGGATTCATGATGTGAATGTGTTCACCATGAAGAAAAAAATTGATCCTAAAAATGAATAACTCAAACTAAAAATTATCAATATGGAAATTAAAATTGAAAACATTGCTGAACAAACGATCATCAACATTAAAGGGAGAATTGATACCGCTACTTCCCCTGAATTTGAAAAAGCGATAGCACCCGTTCTCGCAGGCGATATGAAAGATGTGATTATTGAATGTAAAGAATTTGAGTATATCAGCAGTACCGGACTTCGCTTGTTTCTAGTATTACAGAAAACTGCCAATGCTAAAAAAGGTCATCTGATCATCCGTAATATGAACGATGATATCAAAAATGTGTTTAATATGACCGGCTTTACGGCACTTTTTAAATTTGAATAATCCGATATGAGAAAAAATCAACTATTATTGATCATCCTTTTGGTTGCTCTTTTGTTCTCTTCTTGCTCGACTAAAAAGGAGCAGGAGGTGAAACATCTCAACCACCTCAAGGAGTCCCAATTTGCTGACCAAAACGAACCTAAACTTCGGGATGGCTCTAATCTGGCAACAGCAACAGTGGGTGCCATGACCGGGACAACCGGTGAGAAGTATATCCGCGAGCATTATCCTAAGGCAACTGTTCAGTGTTATGACGATATCATGGATGCCATAGCTGCACTTCAAGCCCATAAACTCG
>Ga0209099_1001615_pt1 | contig 22008 bp, 20 predicted proteins | sample AD_JPNHW2_MetaG_FD_184430 | JGI IMG/M metagenome (GOLD analysis project Ga0209099, IMG submission 184430) | Active sludge microbial communities of municipal wastewater-treating anaerobic digesters from Japan - AD_JPNHW2_MetaG (SPAdes) (version 2) | ecosystem: Engineered > Bioreactor > Anaerobic... | reverse complement strand
GATGACCTGCGCCGGGTGAATGTAGCTTTTTTCACCCTCAACGGGATTGCCAGCATTATTTATGCCTCATTCGGCATTGCCGGAATCATTTTCTGATTCTGCCGGTTTCCGTTCAGGCAGTTTGAACCCTGAAAGAAAGCCCAGCACCATTTTATCGAATTTTTCTTTGTCTTCTTTATGAAATTCATGTTCAATGAGCAGGTAATATAAAGGTAGCCCCTTTAATAATTCTTCCGCTTTGCTATTGCGTAACCGCATGGCATCCTTTTCGGTTGTAACTATAATCTTCTCCCGCGAATGATAATCGGTAAAGCGCTGTTTAATACCTGCAAGTTCCTGATGACTGAAGTCATGATGATCAGGAAAAGTGATCATGATCAGTTCGTCGCTTACCGATCGAAGGTACTCTTCCATGGGCGAAGGATTGGCGATACCGCTCAGCATGAAAATTGCCGACGGCTTGCTCTTCAGGAGAGAATAAGCAGGCACACCGGAGAATACAGGCTCAATGCCGATATACTTTACATAAGAGAAAAAAAGTTGCTGGTCATGCGCCGGATAGAGCTCTTCGGTGATTTGACGGCGGAGGATTGGTGAGAATATTCGGGGCGACTTAGTCACCACGATGGCCTGTGCTCTCTTAGCCCCTGAAACGGGCTCTCGCAGCATACCCAGTGGCAGCATCTGGTCGTGGACATAGGTTTTAAAGTAGTCGGTAAGCAGAATCGACAGTCCGGGTTTCACATGCCTGTGCTGAAAAGCATCGTCAAGCAGAATTACTGCCGGTGCATCTTTCATGCTTAGAAGATTTTTTATACCACGCCTGCGGTTCTCATCAACAGCCACAATAACATCCGGAAACTTCAGGGCAAACTGTAATGGCTCATCACCAACTTTTGATACTGTGCTTGCCGAATCAGCAATTACAAAGCCCTTGGTCTTTCTCTTATATCCCCTGCTGAGCGTAGCCAGTTTATACCGGTTGTTCAGCAAGCGGATAAGGTACTCGGCCATGGGGGTTTTGCCGCTGCCGCCGGCACAAAGGTTACCAACCGAAATCACGGGTCGGTCGAATGAAACCTGCTTCTTGAGGCCCCAGTCGAAAAATTTATTCCTTATGCGCATGATAACTCCGTAAAGAGCCGCCAGCGGGAACAAAAAAATCCTGAGTAATTCCATGTCCTAAAAATACAAAATTATTGAGTTTTGGGGTATTGTATGGTATATTTGCCAAAACTGAGAACATCTCTCCATTTCAAGGCCTAAAAATTAAGGAATATGCAGGTTAGTCTCAAAGACATTAAGAAACTGTTTGAAGAAGTTGCCCCGCTCCCCTTGCAGGAGTCATACGATAATTCAGGATTGCTTGTCGGAGACGAAAATTCGATGATAAGTGCAGCGCTGGTGACCCTTGATGTTACAGAAGAGGTTGTTGCTGAGGCTGTGGCCGAAGGCTGCAACCTGATTATCGCTCATCACCCCGCCATTTTCGGCAACCTGAAAAAGGTGACAGCCTCCGACTCAACCGGGAGAATTATCATGGAAGCCATTAGAAACGGCATCGCATTATACGCCGTTCATACTAACTTCGACAATATCGAGGGTGGGGTCAATAGCATATTGTGCCAAAAACTGGGCATCACCGGCAGGCAAATTCTCAAACCAATGAAGGAAATGCTTCAGAAGCTGGTCACTTTTTGCCCGGTGCAACATGCTGATAAAGTGAGGGAAGCGATGTTTATGGCCGGGGCCGGGCATATAGGCAAGTACGACAATTGCAGCTTCAATGCAGCGGGACAGGGTACTTTTCGTGCCGGCGAGAGCGCCAATCCTTTTGTTGGCAAAACCGGTGAACTGCATTTCGAAGATGAAATACGCGTCGAAACCATTTTCCCGTCGTTCCTGCAATCGGCTGTGATAAAAGCCTTGCTCAGCGCTCACCCTTACGAGGAGGTGGCCTATGATATTTACAACCTTCAAAATGAATATCACGAAGCCGGCGCTGGTATGATCGGCGAACTCCATGAAGAAACCGATGCCCGTGAATTTCTGCTCAAAGCTAAGTCGGTACTCGGGATTGGGTGCATCAGGCATACTGCTTTACCTGCAAAGAAAATCAAGAAAGTGGCCGTTTGCGGAGGCGCCGGAAGCTTCCTCATCAGGGATGCGATGGCTGCAGGAGCAGATATATTTTTAACCGGCGATATTAAATACCACGACTTTTTTATTCCTGCCGGCAGGTTGATTCTCGCCGATATCGGCCACTATGAAAGTGAACAGTTTACAAAAGAACTGATATGCACCCTGTTAAAGAAAAAATTTCCTACCTTTGCACACTTTATTGCCGGGACCCTGACAAATCCCGTTAACTACTTGTAAATAAACATATAACACCCATTATATTACTATGGCAAAATCAATTGCTAAACCAGGGGGATCATCCGCTGATGAAACCGCAAAAACTCCTGATATTTCATTGAATGATAATGTCGCCGTTGAAACCCATGTAGTTACAGCAGATCAGGATGAAATTGAGATCTCTGTCGAGAAAAAACTGGTTGCGCTGCACAGCCTGCAGCTAATCGATTCACAGATAGACCGCATCCGCATTATCAGGGGTGAACTTCCCCTCGAAGTTGAAGACCTCGAAGATGAGATAGCCGGCCTCGAAACCCGTATCGATAATCATATCCAGGAAATTCAATCGCTTGAAAAACAAATTGCTGACAAGCAGATTGCCATCAGGGAAAGCCAAAACCTGATTAAACGGTACGAAGAACAGCAAAACAACGTGCGCAACAATCGTGAGTACGACGCACTAACAAAAGAGATTGAATTTCAGTCACTTGAAATTCAGCTTGCCGAAAAACGTATCCGTGAATTCTCGATGCAGCACGAAAAATATACTGTGGAGATTGAAAATGCACAGAACATACTGCAGGAAAGACGCAACGACCTCGAACTGAAACGCAGCGAACTGGCCGACATTGTAACCGAAACCGAACTCGAGGAAAAAGAGCTCATGCGTAAATCGGAATCACAGCAGAAATTTATCGAAGACCGCCTGCTGCTTGCCTACAAACGGATCCGGAAAAATGCCCGTAACGGACTGGCCGTCGTCACCGTTGAACGCGATGCCTGCGGCGGTTGCTTCAGTGCTATTCCTCCCCAGCGCCAGCTCGATATCCGCATGCACCGCAAAATCATTGTTTGCGAGTATTGCGGACGTATCCTGGTTGATAAAGAACTGGCCAGCACTGTTAAAATCTGATCTTTATCACAAGATATTTCTCAGGAGGGTCGTCATGACCCTCTTTTTTTTATTTTCGCTCAATGCAAAAGCGTTTTTTATTCATGCTATTCATTCCACTGCTGCTCCCTAATGAGGGAAAACCTGCAACAGGGTATTCCGAACGATGCGCAAAAGCCCACGACCATATCCTCTGCCTGCGGTTTGATGATGCACAAGCCATGCTGGATGAGGAAAAAAAACTCAAACCAGCCAATACACAACCCTACCTCCTCGAAAATTATATTGACTTCCTTGAAGTGATGATAAGTGAGGAAGAGCAGGATTATGCCCGTTTAAAACAACAACGGAATTACCGTCTTGAAAAACTAGCTTACGGTGATGCCACTTCTCCATGGTACCGCTATGGCCAGGCAGTTGTCTACCTGCAATGTGGTTTTGCCCGTGTAAAATTTCGTGATTATCTCACCGCCGGATTCGAACTTAACCAGGCTTACAAGCTCCTTGAAGAAAACAACCGCCGCTACCCTGATTTCATTCCGAACAAAACCTGCCTGGGCCTGCTCCACGCATTGATAGGCACCGTTCCCGAGAATTACCGCTGGGCAGTGAAAACGCTGAAATTCAAAGGTACCATCAGCCAGGGAATCAACGAACTGGAAGAAGCCTGTACCAAATCAGCCAGTAGCAGGGAGTATGCATTTATTTATCCCGAGAGCGCGTTCCTGCTTGCTTTTGCTACGATCAACCTTTCGGGTGACAAAGACCAGGTAAACCAATTTGAGGAAGAAACGGCTAAACCAATGTTTCAGCAATGGGTCAGCAGCAGCCCTTTAATGACTTATGCCCTTGCCAATATCTACATGAAAACCGGGAAAAATGACAAAACCATTGAACTGCTCAGACACAGGAAACAGGGCAGCGACTATTTCCCTTTTTATTACCTGGAGTACTTGCTGGGTGTTGCAAAGCTCAACCGCCTCGACAAAGATGCCAATGTGCCTTTGCTGGGCTATGTTGCCAATTTTAAAGGCCTCAATTACCTGAAGTCAGCGTATGAGCATATTGCATGGTACTACCTCATCAACGGCAATACCTCCAAATACCGTTTATATCTCGAAAGGATCGGGCTGCGCGGAAATGAGCAGGTGGATAACGATCGCGAAGCCATGCGGAATTCAAAGCTCAACACTGTTCAGAACTTACACCTGCTGAAAGCCCGGCTGCTGTTCGATGGTGGTTACTACGAAAGAGCGCTGGCGGAGATTCAGCAGTTTGAAGCGACATGCAGCAATTCGCCGCAGCGTGAAATAGTGGAATGCACGTATCGCAAAGGCCGCATTTATGATGAATGGGGAAAAGAAGAACTGGCTATAACCAGCTATAAATCTACCATAAACCTTGGCAATTCATTGCCTCAATATTATGCTGCCAATGCAAGCCTGCACCTGGGAATGATTTGCGAACAAAAAAAAGATTTCAAACAAGCCAGGCACTACTACGAAAAATGTCTCTCCATGTCTTTCGAGGAATATCATTTCAGTATAACCCACAAAGCCAAAGCCGGGTTAAACCGCCTTGAAGGCAAATAAAAAGCCCCTGCCGGCTTTACAGTCAACAGGGACTTCTCTCAACTAACCACCAAATTAATATCTGAAACCCAGGGTAACTGAAAAATAGTTCTTATTAATCGTAGTAGTTGCCGCCGGCACAAGCGAAGCATCATACAGGTAATAATCGTCGCTCATCCATGAGTGCATATAGGCCAGGTCAACAAAATATCCTTGTTCATGAATTCCGATGCCGCATGATAGGGTTTTCTTTGAACCGTCGTTTGTATTCAGCCCGCTCACGTAAGGTGATCCGTAATACCCGAATCCCCCGCGGAGGCTTACTGTCTGGTAATTCCATTCGGCACCCAGCCGTAAATTATGCGCGGGTGCAAGATTTGTACGGATAATATCGTTTTCATCGAAAAAGTCGTAGGAACCGCTGCGGAGTCTTGCCGTTGAATAATCAAGATATTCGTAATCGGCACTTATGAGTCCGCTCTGGCCAATGATGAAAGCCATACTTCCGATGAGCTTCAACGGAGTATTTATCTTGTAACTGAAACGTCCGGTCTCTGACTCATCTGTGTAGGAGACACCATTATCAAATTCCGATGTTATTGTTGAATACCATTCGTCGGTCATATCGTTGTAATTGGTCGGGGTGTGCACTGCAAATCCCAGGCGGAGGAAATCAACCGGGCGGTATATCATCCCCAGTTTCAGGTTTACACCCGAACCACGGGTTACAAGATGATCGCGCTTGGTGAATGTTTTGAAATACTCAATATTGCCTTCCGAATCCGTTTCGGTAAGGCGGCTATCCTCTTCATAGCGGATATACGGAAAACCAACTGTAGCACCCAGGTAAAGCTTGTCGCCAAAATTTGCTCCTGCACTCAGCACCATTTCATTGATGGTTCCCCAGGTTTCGCTCACCTTCTTCTGCATAATGCCTCCGTTGGGTGCATCAACCCAGTATTCATTGGCTGCTGAATCGTACACAAGCAGGTCGGTATTATAGGCCAGCAGGCTGCTGTACTCATCCAGTTCGCTTGCCGATAGAGCATTACCATTATTATTGGCCTGGTACATGTATTGCGTGAGCAGTGAACTCTGGTCATTAAAACCCCCAAGTATCATCCGGTTGTTGAAGTTCTCGATACGGTTCATCCCGAAACCTAGGTTTACGAATTTGAGAAAGCTTGATTCGCGGTTACCTCCGGTATTAAGGTTCATCACCATGCCGGCGTTCCCCAGGTTAAAACTATACTTGCTGTCGGTATTGGCCTGGCCAAAAATCTCTGCATCAGTCGAGAAAGTGTTCAGCTGCGGCGTGATCGAAAATTCAGATTTCCGGTAAAGTCCGATGCCGGCCGGGTTCTGGCTAAGTGTCGAAAAATCAGCTCCCAATGCCCCAAAAGCACCTCCCAGCCCGATAAAGCGTGCTGTTCCACTGTAAGATAACCTGGAATATCGCAGTGCATCATTCTCATTTTGTGACATCCCTGCCAGTGTGGTTACGGCAAGAATTATGATCAAAAATATCTTCTTCATTTTAGTTGCATTTATTGTATTGTTCGATTTTGCAGATACATACTCCCAGAACCAGCGTGTTGATATAAAGGCTTTTGCTGGCCTGAGTTTTGTATATTTCCCTGGTTATCTTCTGTGTCCTGAACTTGATGAACCGGAAGAAGAAGATCCGCTGCTGCGTGATGATCCTGAAGAGCTGCCGCTGCTGCCTGAGCCCGAACTTGAGCGTGATGGTGCTGAATAGCTTCCGCCGCTGCTGCTCGACCGCGAAGGTGCTGAATAACTGCCTCCGCTGCTGCTGCCGCTGCTGCGTGATGGTGCTGAGTATGTGCTGTTGCTGCGCGAAGGAGCAGAATTGTTATTTCGCGATGGAGCCGAGTAGCCGTCATCACGGCGGGCGGGAGCCTGGTATGCTTTATTCTGCCTTGGTTCGGGCTGCTGCTGCGGGGTGTAATTAGGACGGGTTGGCTGAGTATAGTTACGGTTTTGCTGTTCAGGGGCAGTCTGGGTATTACGCTGCGAAGGAGTTACTTCTGTTTCGCCGGAGTTACGGTATTTTGGAGTGGTATATTCCTGCGATGACCTTGGTTTGGAGTAAGCCGGAGGGCTGTATGGCTGTATATTCCCGCTGCGTTGCACACCCTGCGACCCCGAAGGTGCTGATGTACGAGACGATGGGTTTGCGTAGCGTTCCTGGCGCTGTTTCACAATCTCAGGTTGCTGGGTATTGCTGCCGTTTCCGTCAGTAGCATTTGCCTGGGGAACCTGGCGGTTTTGTCCGGTTGTGCCCGGGTTTACATAACGGTACTGCGGGCTGCGTGATCCCGGTTCGGTGGTTGTACCGGTGTTACGCTGGATTTCAGCATTGCGGGGCTGGCGTTCGCCTGTAACTGTCGTGCTGTTTTCAGTTCCACCGTTCCTTGATGTATTGTTTACAGTGGTTGAAGTGCGGCTGTTGCCCGAAGGCTGCACAGTAATATCACGGTTGCCACCACTGCTGTTGCGGCTGTTGATGGTTCCGCCTGCATCCCCGCCACCGCCACGCCTGGTTTCAACCGTGCTGCGGCCGCGGTCAGCAGTATTTGAGGCTTCATAACGTTCACCAAAAGTGCGATAGTGATTGTTGCGGGCAAGCGATCCCGAACCACCGACATTGTCCCTGTGGCCGTAATAGAATGAGTTGTAGTCGTGGCTGTTATAGTAGTGGTTATAGCTTCCATACCAGTAACCATCATAGAAGCCATCCCAGTATCCGTAGTTATACCCCGAGTAGAAACCACCACCCCCGTATCCGAACTGATAAGGATTGTACCAGCCATAGTTAGGATAGTACCAGTCGTACCAGCCGTAACGATAGTAGGAAGGATAGTAATAATAGGAAGGATACCAGAAATTATATCCAAGGTAGATGCTTGTTCCCCAGTTGTAAGGGTTGTAATCGTACCAGTACATATTGGTGTACCAGTCGGAATAGTAGCTGTTATAGTAACAGTTGTTATGAAAACGCCTTAGCCTTGCTGCATAGGCATAATCATAATAATCGTCGGAATAATAGTTGTTGGTGATGTAATTATCACCTTCAGGCGAAGTATATTGTTCGGTGTCGCTGTATACCGGTTCGTTATACGATTCATTACCGGAAGCGGCTGATTCCTGCGATTCAGCCTGCTGAACAGGTTCAACAACCTGGGCATTATCAACGACCGCAGCCTGCTGAGGCTCAACCACAGTTCTTATTTCCATTGGCTTGTTCTTTGATGAATAGTAAACATCATCATAGTTTCTTGCCTGGTATTGTGTGGTACAACCTGTGAGCATGATGAGGCTAGCAGCAACCAAAGCAATGTAGTTTTTCATGGTATAGTCTCCTTATAATTATGGATCTGTTTCAGTGTGATCATCGAAATATCGGGCTTTAGCCATTATTTTTTGTAATTTTGCCCGTACTCCGACATCAAAAATATTGCAAAAATTGTACCATTTTCAATCATTATGGCAAAAGAATTAACATCGAGAGAAGAGAACTATTCACAGTGGTATAACGACCTGGTAATCAAAGCCGAACTTGCTGATAATTCAGCAGTGCGTGGTTGTATGGTAATACGCCCCAATGGTTATGCCATTTGGGAAAAAATGCAGGCACAACTTGATAAAATGTTTAAAGAGAGCGGGCATGTAAATGCATACTTCCCTCTTTTCATTCCGAAATCGTTTTTCAGCCGCGAAGCCAGCCATGTTGAAGGTTTTGCCAAAGAATGTGCAGTTGTTACCCATTACAGGCTGAAAAATTCGCCCGATGGCAACGGTGTAATTGTGGACCCAGAAGCCAAGCTTGAAGAAGAATATATTGTTCGCCCGACTTCTGAAACGATCATTTGGGACACCTACCGTTCGTGGATCCAATCATACCGTGACCTTCCAATCCTTGTAAACCAATGGGCCAATGTGGTAAGGTGGGAAATGCGCACACGCCTGTTTCTCCGCACGGCTGAATTTCTGTGGCAGGAAGGCCATACCGCCCATGCAACCCGCGAAGAAGCCATCGCCGAAACCGAAAAAATCCTCAACATTTATGCTGAGTTTGCCGAAAAATGGATGGCCATTCCGGTTTTAAAAGGCTATAAATCACCCAATGAAAGGTTTGCAGGAGCTGTTGAAACTTATTGTATCGAAGCGTTGATGCAGGATGGCAAGGCGCTGCAGGCCGGTACATCCCACTTTCTTGGTCAGAATTTTGCCAAAGCATTTGATGTACAGTTCCTTAACAAGGAAAATAAACTGGAATATGTATGGGCAACTTCATGGGGTGTATCAACAAGGCTCATGGGTGCGTTGATTATGTCGCATTCCGATGATCACGGGCTGGTGATTCCTCCGCGTCTTGCTCCTACCCAGGTTGTGATTGTTCCCATTTACAAAACCGATGAACAACTGGTTGCGATTTCAGAAAAGGCTCAGCAAATAATGATTGCTCTCAGGTCAAAAGGCATCAGTGTGAAATATGATGACCGCGATACTTTCAAACCCGGATGGAAATTTAACGAGCACGAGTTTAAAGGTATTCCTGTTCGCATCGCCATGGGCCCCCGCGACCTTGAAAACGGCACTGTGGAAGTTGCCCGACGCGACACCCTCGAAAAGTCAGTTTACCAGATCACCGACCTCGAGACCAAAATTGAGCACCTGCTCGAAAACATTCAGTTGAATCTTTACCAGAAAGCCCTGGCTTTCAGGGAAGATAATACTTTCATGGCCAATACATGGGAGGAATTCAACACCTTGCTTGATACCAAAGGTGGTTTTATTTCAGCACATTGGGACGGAACTCCTGAAACCGAGCAGAAGATAAAAGAAGAAACCAAGGCTACCATCCGCCTGATACCGCTCGACAACAAGTTTGAAGAAGGTACATGCATTTATTCAGGTAAGCCTTCAAAACAGCGAGTTATCTTTGCAAGAGCCTATTAATCAGCTATTAGTCCATGAAAGTTCTGGGTGTCATTCCTGCCCGTTATGCTTCTACCCGGTTTCCTGGTAAACCTCTTGCGTTGATCGGCGGCAAGAGCATGATACAGCGGGTGTACGAACAATGCAGCCGTTGCAGTTTGCTTGACGAGGTTGCAGTTGCCACGGATGACAGCCGGATCTTTGACCATGTGATATCATTTGGCGGCAAGGCTTTCATGACTTCTGAAAAGCACCGCTCAGGCACTGAACGCACCGGCGAAGTACTCCGGATTCTGAAAAACGAAGATGACTCCCGTTCGTTTGATGTTGTAGTGAACATACAGGGTGATGAGCCGTTTATTGCCCCGGAGCAAATTGAGAAAGTGGTCAATTGTTTCAGAGACCCCAAGGCAGAAATTTCCACACTCATCAAACCTGTAAGCAACCCGTCAGAACTCTTTAACCCCAACGTGGTCAAAGTTGTGGTGAACAGAAACGGTAATGCCTTGTATTTCAGTCGTCAGCCTATTCCGTTTGTGCGTGGTGCCGAAAATGAAGAATGGCTTAAACATCATTCATTTTATAAACATATCGGCATCTATGCCTTTAAAAGCCAGGTGCTTGAACTGGTTGTCAACCTCACGGCATCACCGCTGGAGAAAGCCGAATCGTTGGAACAGCTTCGGTGGATTGAAAATGGTTTTTCGATTATCACCGCAGTCACTGATATTGAAACAGTTGCCATCGACACCCCCGAAGATTTATCAAAACTTACTAACATCCTGTAGTAATTACGGCATTCACTTCTTAAATTCGCCGGTTCAATAAGAATCATGATCATGATAGGGCCAGCCATCAGCGAACTTCTGCCGGGACACGAATGTGTGATTGTACCCGGTCTTGGTGGATTTATTACATCATTCGCCCCGGCGCGCATCGACGAATCCATCCATCGCTTTACTCCACCGTGTAAACTGGTGGCTTTCAACGCAAGCCTTTCGAATAATGACGGCATACTGGCTAACCATATTGCCGGAAAATTGAATATCTCATACACTGAGGCTCTTTACAGGATCAATGAATGGTCGCAAAGCACATTGCAGGCGCTGAAAAATGGCGGCGAGATTGCTGTTGACCGTATCGGTAAACTGAGCATTAACCCAGCCGGCAACATTACTTTTGAACCTGATATTGAGGTAAATTATTTTGACGGTTCATTCGGTTTACCGGTCTTCGAAAGCCCGGCATTTGAAATCCAGCTAGAAGAAGAGTATGAAGTGATTGCTTCCGCCAAAAAGGTGAAGCAAAACATCCGGCACCTGGTACCGGACACATTAAAATGGGCTGCCATTTTGTTGCCACTGATCGGTTTCACTATCTGGGGATCGATGAATACTCCGCCCATCGGTAACTTCATCAATAATCAGTCGGGACTGCTGGCCTGGTCAAATTCCACGCCCGGAAAAACGGCAGTGATACCTGCCGCTCATACCATGGCTCCTTCGCAGGAAGTAAAAATAACATCGCCGGCCGAAGTTCTTGGTGATAAAGCATCGTCGCTGATGCCGGGGGTTATTTCGTACACCGAAATGCACGCCCAGAACATAACCATAACTCAGCCAGCGCCCGAAGAAAACACTCCTGTGGTAATTTCAGGTAAACCAGCATATCATATTGTTGCCGGCGCTTTCCGCGAAATAGGCAATGCAAACCGGCTTGTTGCAAAACTGCAGGCCGAAGGTTACCCGGCTTTCATTGCCGACACCAACCGCAGGGGACTTTTTGTTGTCAGCATCCGCTCATTTGATGACAAACAGGAGGCTTTCAGCGCACTTCATGAGATAAAATCAAACGGGCATCCGGCAGCCTGGGTATATAAAGCCGCAAAATCGCGGATATAAATCACTAATCCCCAATTTTCAGCCTTGGCTAAACGAAAATTAGAACGTTTTGCAGAGAATGCAACATTCCCGCACATGTTCCAGTTGCTGTGGGACGATATACAGGCTGGTTTTGAACTTCGCGGCAAATGGCGCTCTGAGTATTTCAGAAACGACAACCCGCTCATCATCGAACTCGGTTGCGGCAAAGGCGAGTACACTGTTGGACTGGCCGGCAGGTACCCCGAAAAAAATTTCATAGGACTCGACAAAAAAGGTGCCCGCATGTGGCGCGGGGCAAAAACAACCGCAGAACAAAGCATTCCCAATGTGGCTTTCGTGAGGATGCAGATTGAAAGCATACCTTCGGTGTTTTCAGCTGGCGAGGTTGACGAAATATGGATCACCTTCCCCGAGCCGCATCCTAACAGTCCGCGTAGCCGTAAACGCTTCACATCGCCTCAGTTTATCGAAAGATACCGCCAGATATTGAAAGACGGTGGCATCATTCACCTGAAAACCGACAGCGATCTTGTTTATACTTACACACTTGATGTTATCCGTGCAGGCGGTCACCACCTGATCTATTCTACTCACGACCTTTACACCGAAGAAATCAGCGATTTAACCCGCGATGTAGTGGCTGTTCAGACTTTCTATGAACAGATGTGGCTGGCGCAGGGCAAAAAAATCAAGTACCTGCGCTTCAGTATCGGTTGATTCCTATTCCATTGGCAGATGCAGGACGAATCATTTTTTCAGAAAGTGTATGAAGTGGTGGTTCTGATCCCTCCGGGGAGGGTAACTTCTTATGGCGCCATCGCCCGATATCTCGGCACAGGCAGATCGGCACGGATGGTCGGCTGGGCCATGAACGCTTCGCATACAAGTTTACTATCAATACCCGCTCACAGGGTGGTGAACCGAACCGGCCTGCTCACCGGTAAACATCATTTCGGAGGCAGCGATCTCATGAAACAACTGCTTGAAAATGAAGGAATAGAAATAAACGACGACCAAATTGTCGATTTTGATAAAATATTCTGGGACCCTGCCAAAGAGTTGATTCTCTGATCGCGACAGGTTTATTCTCCTGTACCAAAGAATTTGTCCAGTTTGAAGCCCTGGCCTGATAGCTGCTGTCTGTTATCATAGTAAAACTGCCTCAGCCTGTTCACGGGTATCACGAATGTAATGCCGTAATTCATTTCTTTTTCTTCATGCACATAAATGTTTCCGGAATAAGGCACTGAAGGATTGTAATTGTATTCATGCACCTGTTTTTCCGGCTTCAGGGAGTAACCTGTGCGCGCCGAAACCGCTCTCCCTATTCCAACCAGTTCCAGCCCAGGGGCATCATTTCGGACGGCCAGTACTATGCCTCCGCTGAAACCTTCATTAAATGGGGCATCCGTCAGAAAATTTGCTTTCGGATCAGCGGGAAGGCTAACCAATCCGCTGGTCACCATCAGCTGTCCCACAGGATACCCGATGAGGTAAATGAAGCTGCCGAACTCAAGTTTATCGGAATTGCCGGCAGGGTAACCGAAAACATCAGCACCTGGCGCAGGTTGCTGTAATGTACGTCCCAGCAGGGCGATATCTTCTTTTATATTGCTTGCCAGCACCTCTATCGGGCCGCCATCAGGAATATCGCGCACATAAAGTTGCTGCCTGAGTTTGAAAGAAATACTGTGGATATAACGGTTCGACTGCAGATCACTGTGCTCCGACCAGTTTATCAGTGTATCGGGAAAAACGGCTACATGGGCACAGGTGAGAAGCGCTATTCTGTCACCATCACAATACACTGCCAGGGCAGTTCCGCTCACCGATTCGTTATTATCGACCCTGGCCATAGATTTCTCAAGCAAATCCTGTCCTGAAAGATCTTGTAATGTTACACGCGAATTTTCTCCAAAGACATAGGTGCGGTATGTTGCATAGCAATTCACCTTTTTCACCGCATGGGTAATTCTCTCAAGGTCAGCGGAAGAGTTGCTGTATGGAGCTTCGCTGTAATAGCTGCTTCGCTGTGCTTTACTTACAACTGATTTAGCCAGTTGACGTGTGCAGGAAGTGCCGGCAATCAACAATAGCAGCAGAATCAACAACCAATTTATGTATGACTGAAGCTTTTTCATTCTCAGTGAATTAGGGCCTGAAAAGCGATACAAGTTACAAATTTGATGAGGATATTTTATCAGCCTGGTTTTGAATTTCGCATCAGGATAATATCTATCTTTACGCTGTCTAAATAAAAATAATAAAACTTAGAATGGAAATCACTAAAGATCAGGTTCTGAATGCTTTACGAAACGTTCAGGATCCCGATTTACACAAGGATGTTGTTACCCTGGGGATGATTGAGGACATAATGATAGAAGGTAACCGCGTTAATTTCAAGCTTGTCCTCACTACTCCCGCCTGTCCGCTGAAGGATAAAATGAAAAAAGACTGCATACAGGCAATACAATCACGAATCGACCCTTATGCAGAAGTAAATGTTGAACTCACCTCGCGCACTACTTCACACCGCAAACCCGATGACAGCCTGCTCAAGGGTGTAAAAAATATCATCGCCATTGTCTCAGGCAAGGGAGGCGTTGGTAAGTCAACAGTAGCTGCTAACCTGGCTGTTTCGCTGGCAAAGCTTGGTGCAAAGGTTGGCCTCCTCGATGCCGACATTTACGGGCCGTCTGTACCTCTTATGTTCGACCTGATGGATGCACGCCCGAATGTGGTGGAGGAAAACGGCCAGGCTGTGATCACACCCATTGAAAAATATGGCATAAAACTTCTTTCGATTGGCTTCTTTGTTGATCCCTCCAAAGCGCTTGTATGGCGCGGGCCCATGGCATCGAACTACCTGAGCCAGCTGCTCACCGGCAGCAACTGGGGCGATCTCGACTACCTGGTGATAGACATGCCTCCCGGAACCGGTGATATTCATCTTACACTGGTTCAGAGCGTTCCGGTTACCGGAGCTGCCATCGTAACCACGCCGCAGGAAGTTGCCCTTGCCGATGCCCGCAAAGCTTACGGCATGTTTGCCACCGACAGCATCAAGGTGCCGGTACTTGGCATTATCGAAAACATGGCCTGGTTTACACCCGAAGAACTGCCTGAGAACAAATACTATATCTTCGGAAAAGAAGGTGGCAAGCGTTACGCCGAAGAGATCGGCATCCCGCTGCTCGGGCAGATACCCATCGTTCAGGGCATATGCGAATCAGGCGATAAAGGAAGTCCTATCGCCATGGACGATTCGTCGCCGGTGGCAATAGCTTTCCGCAAACTGGCCGAAACAGCAGCTCAGCAGGTTGCCATCCGCAATGCGACCATGGATGCCACCAAAGTGGTTGAGATCAAATCGTAAAACACATTCTACAATAAACCTTAACATTCCCAACAATGAATGCAGAACTTGAAAGCAAAGTAAAAAACGTTATTGACCAGATCAGGCCATACCTGCAGGCCGATGGCGGCGATATCAAATTTCTGGAACTCACCGAGCAGAACATAGTGAACGTAGAACTCCAGGGCTCATGCGGTTCATGCCCTTTCAGCCGGATGACACTGAAAAATGGTGTGGAAGAAGCCGTAAAACGCGCTCTGCCCGAAATTCAGTCGGTTGAAGCAGTAAATATATAAGCTGCCCGGACTGATAACATTCTCAGCAGCCTCCAGATAAGGGGGCTGTTTTTGTTTAATGGCACGAGAGATTATTTTAACAAATATCCGACTCCAAACTCACCGGAAATACCCTGAGCTCTTGACTGGATACTCTCGTAGTTCCCGGAGATGAACAGGAAAACTTTATCGTTTAAATTATATTGGAGCCCTGCACCTGTTGTAAACCCAAAAGATGTTTTCAAATTATCAAACCCTTCAATTGTCTCACCAATTGCATTCATAATCTTCATATGCGTCAGTCGATAGAAACCTATTCCTGCATGAAAATAAGGAATTAGTTTCCCGAACGGATATTTATAATATCCGTCTAATAATAAACCTGCTAAAGAAATATTGGAACTTCTTATATCCATCATTAAATAGTTCTCTATCTTTTCCGGAGCCAGAACATAGACAAATCTCAGTGTTGATCCAACAAATATATTCTCATTCAAGTCAGGAATATTCATTTTAATATTCATATCCAGCATTGTAAGAGGGTAATCATCACATTTGAAGAACCAACCAAAATTTGTATGTCCATACCAGAATGTTGCAGAGGAGTATTTTGCAGAAATTGCCAATTCAGTCTTCACTTTTACCTCTGGCCGTTCAAAAACCGTGCACTGTTCGCTGCTGCAGGAAATCTCATGATACTTTTTTGTTAGATAGATAACTGACTTTTTTTGCAGACTTATATCTGATATTTCTCGCTGCAGTTCAGGGCAATCCTGAAAATAATAGTTAAGAACACCCTTATATTGCTGTGATTCACGGGAATAAGTCACGCCTTCTTCAATAAATGTAATATCTTCATTTACAAGTTCATTCATCATTGAATCTTTTTCAATAAAATAATGATCGCCTCTTTCGGTCCGGCAGAAGTACACATTCACTTTCCCCTTTATCAGGAATTCGAGAAACAACAACCGATTATTATCCTCTACCTTTACTTCTTTAGTCACATAATACTTGCTGTTAACAAATCTGTAGGCGAGAATCTCACCAGGCTTAAACCGCTGTATTTCAATGTCATAATCACTTTTAAAGTTGCAATTCAGTGAATTCTGAACATCATCCACATAGTTGATTTTACCATAAATGGTATCGTGATTCAGCGTTATGATAAATCCGGGCCTGTAGTCCATCTGTCCCAGGGCGCCCAATACTGACATCAATAAAAATAGGGTGAATAAATATTTCATAGTAAAACATGCATTAGGCTTAATTGATATCGGTTTATCTTCTGCTGAAGATTAATCATGTTTCAGAAAGTTAAAAAAACTTCCAGGGAATGAATTCGTAATTGCTCAGGACAAATACCTTCCCACAATCGGCATTCTTCTCCCGCTGCCGAATGCTTTGGGTGAAACCCTCAGAATTGGCGGCGTCTGATGCCGCTTCCACTCGTTTGTATTCACCATTTTAAGCACCCGCTTCACGGTAGCCTCATCAAAACCACTGGCAATTATTTCCGACGGGCCTATCCGCTTCTCAATATATTCACAGAGGATCTGATCCAGAATGGCGTAATCAGGCAGCGAATCGCTGTCCTTTTGGCCGGGGCGCAGCTCTGCTGAAGGTGGTTTTGTGATGCTATTTCGCGGGATTACTTCTTCATTTGCATTAATGTACTCTGCCAACTCATAAACCTGGGTCTTGTAAACATCACCCAGCACCGAAATGCCGCCGCACATATCGCCGTAAAGTGTTCCGTATCCCACGGCAGCTTCGCTTTTATTGGAAGTGTTGAGTAAAATATACCCGAATTTATTGGCCAGCGCCATCAGGATAACAGCCCTCACCCGTGCCTGAATGTTCTCCTCGGTCACATTGAATGGCAAATCGCCGAAATGCGGTTTCAATGTACCCAGTATGCTGTTATAACCTTCTTTTATTCCGATCAGCTCGTACCTAACTCCCAGGTTTTCGGCAAGTTGCCGCGCGTCATCAATTGAATGCTGCGATGAAAATTCCGAGGGTAAAAGCACTGCCAGTACATTTTCTGTTCCCAAAGCCCGGGCGGCAAGGACAAGCGTTACTGCCGAATCAATTCCGCCGGACAGTCCAAGTATAGCCTTTTTGAAACCCATCTTGCGGAAATAGTCGCTGATACCCATCACTAGGGCGTCGTGGATCAGTGCGATTTTCGGGCTGTCGTCAAAACTTTCAGGTTTATTTTCAACAGGCATCCATTTTCCTGAACTAATCTCAAAATCAACGCATTGCAGGTCTTCTTTGAAAGGTTTCAGTTTGGCTACGGTATTTCCTCCGGCATCCAGCACCCTCGACAAGCCATCGAAGAGCAGTTCGGTCTGGGCTCCCACATGGTTCACATAAACCAACGGCAATCCGTAATTGCGTGCATTGGCCGTGAGCACCTCTCCCCGCTCCTTCTCCTGGTCGTAATTGAAAGGCGAAGCGGCAATATTGATGATGAGGTCGGGACGTTGTTTAACAAGCTCATCCATGGGCGTTGCCACATAGAGCGGATCGGGGCCGATGTTCCAGATATCTTCACAGATGGTCAGCGCAATTTTTACACCTTTAAATTCCAGCACATTAAAATGCCTGTTTGGCTCAAAATAGCGGTATTCATCAAAGATGTCGTAATTAGGCAGAAGGGTTTTATTGGCTGTACCCTGTACTTTGCCATCAGCAAGCAGCCAGGCGGCATTGAACAGGTTCTTGCCTTTAAGGTCGGGGTTACGGGCTGGTGCACCGATAATGGCTGCAATATCAATACATTGGACAGCAATCATCTCAATTGCCCGCTCACAGCGGAGGACAAAATCGTCGAATTCAAGAAAATCGCGCGGAGGGTAACCGCACAGCGATAATTCAGCAAATACGGCAAGATCGGCACCCATTTCACGGCTTTTTGCTATCGATGCAATGATTTTCGAAACGTTGCCATCGAAATCGCCAATCACATAATTGAGTTGCGCCAGGGCAATACGCATATAAAAGCAATTAAAATCTGGTGTAAAAGTAAAAAGCCCGGCGCTATTTCCGGGCTTTCCACTATGAATTATTTCAGCGGCTAAAACAATACGAACGCATTCAGCTCGATGAAATTGGTATAGCCTTTTTCCTTTATGCTTGTATCAACAGCATTTTTGCCGGTAAGGATATCAGTGAAACCGTTGTTAAACTGCAATCCCAGCCCGAGAGTGGTGCCGGCATCAAGCGTATATTCAGCGCCGATGCCGATGATGAGCGACTCCCTCAGAAAAGCGACGTTGCTTAGGTTGCCTTCGTCCGATTCAACGGTGCTGTTATAGGTAAACTCATCATCGCCTTTGGCATTGAGCAGGAATGAGGTTCCGAAACCTATCTGGCCAAAGTACTTGATACCATTGATAGGATTGGTGCGCATTTTCAGCGTAAGCGGGATCTCAATCGATTTGAGTTTGTAAATGCGGCTCATCGAACCGGTATCCGGACTAATAGCATGAGGGTATTTCAGTTTTCCTCCGTTGAAAAGCACGTTGAAACCGGTGCCAAACGAATGGTTTTCAGTGAAGTTTACTTCCGAAATGAATCCCCACCCAAAACCCATGCGGGCACCGTCTGATGAGTAGGTTTCGGCATTGGTCCTGATCCAGCCCACTTGTGGTGCGGCTTTGAGACCGAAGTTGAATTTTTTGTATTGCGCACTGGCCGATAAGCCAAGGATGAGGATCATCGATAACAAAACGAGTTTTCTGTTCATGGTTTCTGAATTTTTGATGAAATATACCGCAAATATCGTTTAAAACATTGAAAAAATAATCCTTAAAGAAAATAAAGCTTAAAAACAGATTGATTATTGAAGGATAACGGGGCGAAATTGCAAAACACATACCACGAATACTAAATTTGCGTTATAAACGAGCCAACCCATATTAACCATGAAACGATACCTCATTGCGATTATATTACTGGGTGCTGCATTTTCGAGCGTAACAGCCCAGATACCAGGCTTTTCGATCGGCCCGAAAGCTGGTTATAATTCCAACCGGCTTACCACCAACCTCGATTCCATTACCTCGGACCCTAACGGGGCTTTCCAGTTCGGCGGCTTTTTCAGGATAGGAAACAAAACTTACATTCAGCCCGAAGTGAACTATATTGTAAAAGGCGGCATTTTAGATGATGTTTTTAAAGGTGAGAGCCGAAGGCAGGAAATTGAGCTCAAAAGCATCACTATCCCGGTGCTTGTCGGGGTGACGCCAATACAGGACAAGTCCTTCAATTTCAGGCTGATGGCCGGACCAACATTTACCTATGTATCGGAAAAATATGTGAAACCACTTGATCTTCTTGGTTCATGGCCTATCCGTTCAACTGACGACATTCGCAAAATGTTGCTTTCGCTGCAGGTAGGTTGCGGCATCGACCTGTGGTTCCTCACCTTCGATGTGCGCTACGAAATGGGTTTCAGCAACTTATATTCCGGAGAGGAAAACCTGAATATCCGCAACAACCTGGTGAATGTCAGCCTTGGAATTAAACTCCTGTGATTTACCGAAACACCGGGCAATTCATCAAACCACTTATAGATCAAGCACTTGCTGAATGAAACGACTTCCCTTTCTCCTGATTTCCATACTTCTTTTTCTCACAGCCTGTCACCAGGAAAAAAGCCTTTACATACCGCAACCTGAAACCAGCGTAAAGCCGGAACCAGTCACCATACTGAGGTACGACAGCGCATTGTTTTCGGTCGATCCCGCTAACCTCAAGGAAGGCATCAGCCAGATAGCCGGGAAATATTACTTCTTCCTTGGCCCCGACTGGAACGACACCATCAACCTGATGAACCTGCAACAATTTATCACCGACCCGAACATCAGGAAATTATATACGCTTGAACAGAAGAAATATGCCGATATCAGCTCCTTGAAAACTGACCTGGGTGAAGTGATTGTCCGCTACCGCTCCTATTTCCCCGACATGCCACAACCTGTTGTATATTCCTATATTTCAGGTCTTAACATCGAAATACCGGTACTTTTTACCGATTCAGCCATGGCCATCGGGCTTGATATGTTCCTTGGCAACGACCAGGCAATTTACCGTGAAGGCGGCATTCCAGAGTATAAAATTTCGCGTATGACACGCACGTACCTCCTGCCTGAATGCATGAAGGCAGTTGCTACAACCCTCATCCGGACCGACAGCGACGACCAGACACTGCTCAACCAGATGATCAATGCGGGTAAAGTGCTTTATTTCCTCGATGCCATGTTTCCAGGTATGGCCGACCATCTCAAGGTCGGTTACACGGCTGAGCAACTCGATTGGTGCAAATCCAATGAGGAGAACATCTGGAAATTCCTGATCGGCAACCAGTTGCTATTCAACACTGAACCTGCAGCAGCATCCAAACTGCTTGCCGACGGGCCGTTCACATCAGGTTTTGCACAGGAATCTCCGGGCCGTATCGGCGCCTGGGTTGGCTGGCAGATTGTAAGGGCTTACGCAGAAAATAACCGTAAACTTTCACTCAGGCAGATCATGGAAGCTACCGGGGCTCAAAAGATACTCGAAGCTTCGGAATACAAGCCCGGAAGGTAGCACAGGAAATTACCGGAACTTCGTCAGGTTAATCAAAGAATTCGGGGAGCTGCATCCGCAGGGGCAGCGTGATAATGATCCTGCGCTTAAGCTCATCGCTGTATGTGCTCCAGTTGGCAATTTCCTCGATGTTGCGGTAACAGCCCACACAACGGCCGTTGTGGTCGAGGGTACATACATTCCTGCACGGTGATTTTACTTCCTTCTCCTTATGATGCTGATTGCTGAGCATTTCATTATATTTGTTGTGACTATTAAACCGGGAACATTCAATTTTGTTCGGGTTCAAAATTAATTGGTTTCATCTCATGATGATTACATTTTCATCATTCTGAAAAAATTTATATGCTTGTTAAAACTTACGGTTGCGCCACCCACGGCATTAATGCCACCACCATCACCGTTGAAGTGAATGTTGATCAGGGAATACAGTTTGCCATGGTCGGACTGCCCGATAATGCGGTGAAAGAGAGCCACCAGCGCATAGAAGCGGCGCTGGTAAACATCGGGTACAAGTTCCCGCGCAAAAAGATCACCATCAACATGGCGCCGGCCGATATCCGCAAGGAAGGCTCATCGTACGACCTCACCATAGCCATCGGCATTCTGGCTGCCAGTGAACAGTTGCTTGTCGAAGACCTTGATAAATACATGATCATGGGTGAACTTTCGCTCGACGGCGGGCTGCAACCCATCACCGGGGCACTGCCCATCGCCATCGAAGCCCGCAGCAAAGGATTCAAAGGATTCATACTGCCGGTAGCCAATGCCCGTGAAGCAGCCATCGTCAACGACCTGGAAGTTTACGGTATGGAGAACCTGAGCGACGTGATCGGATTCTTCGAAGGCAGTTTTAAATGTGAACCCGTAGTGATTGACACCCGCGAAGAGTTTTACACACACCTCAACGAGTACGAATTCGACTTTGCTGATGTTAAAGGGCAGGAAAACATAAAACGGTCGCTGGAGATAGCCGCTGCCGGCGGACATAATGTTATATTGATCGGCCCTCCCGGTGCCGGGAAAACGATGCTGGCAAAGCGCATTCCTTCCATCCTTCCTCCTCTCAACCTTCACGAGGCGCTCGAAACCACCAAGATACATTCAG